>Ga0187869_10000189_pt1 | contig 72966 bp, 68 predicted proteins | sample June2016WEW_13_1_2_FD_132972 | JGI IMG/M metagenome (GOLD analysis project Ga0187869, IMG submission 132972) | Peatland microbial communities from SPRUCE experiment site at the Marcell Experimental Forest, Minnesota, USA - June2016WEW_13_100 | ecosystem: Environmental > Terrestrial > Soil >...
AAGGCATCCAGTGGTCCGAAATCATAGGTCATCGGAGCAACTTCATATTATATGGGTCTATAGCGGCTCTTTGGCGGCGGACCTGGATGCGGCGACGTGGCTGGAAACGGTTAAGGAACTGCGCAGCTTCGGATGGCGTGTGACGCTGGTGGCCGCAGGCCCGGACGGCTGCCACCAGATTCGCGGTGTCGAAGTGCTTTGTATTCCCCGGCCTGACATCTATCTTGTGGGACAATTGGCATTTCACGGACGAGTCTTAAGCCTCATCATGCGGCAATGGACAACGGTGGATGTGATCCTTTTTGATCAGATGTCCGCTCCCTGGCTTTTGCCTCTTCGCATCCTCCGTGGCCTGACGGCCCAGCGGCGGCCGCTGATGGTCATGGATATTCGTTCGATGCACATGCCAGGCAAGCAAACGTTCAAGGATCGATTGCGCGGGGTTTTCGTGGGCATTATGAGCCGGGCGGCCAGCCGTTGGGTGGACGGTTATCTGGTCATCACGAAACGCATGGCCGAGTCGCTCCGGATTCCCTCGGAACGCCTATGGGGTGTGTGGCCGTCCGGAGTCAACCTGGAACAGTTTGCTTCGGCGCGGACTGCCCGGCGCTGGCCTTCGCCCGAGGGCCCGATTCACCTGATTTATCACGGCTCCATGCATTTTGAGCGAAATCTCATGCCCCTGTGTCAGGCCGTAGTACGCGGGAATGCCGATGGAATGTCTTTCAATCTGTCCCTTGTAGGCGACGGTACAGAACGAGCAGAATTGGAAGTCTTCGCGGCTCAAACCAACGGGGCCATCCGCATTGTTCCGACTGTACCCTACGATGCCGTTGCCGAGGTGTTGGCGCAAGCCAATGTCGGAGTCCTCCCCTTTCCCGATGAGGAAAAGTTCCGGGTCAGCAGTCCGATCAAGCTCTTCGAATACATGGCTGCGGGACTGCCGATTCTGGCAACTCGTATCGTCTGCCACACTGATGTGGTGGGAGGTGGGGATTATGCCTTTTGGGCCGAAGACGCCGGGGAGACGGGGCTGCTTGATAGTTTGCGCCTGGTTTGGCAGTCACGAGAGCTGTTGAACGAGATGGGGCGCCAAGCAGCCATTGCTTCAGAATCGTGGACCTGGACAGCGTCGGCGAAGAAATTAAAGAAGGCCCTGGAGAAGGGATTCCAATCCCTCACAAATGGAGATTAACTCAGCAAGAACAAAACAGATCGCTAAGTCAGTTACTTTGTCTTGTCGCTGCCTGCAGAAAAATAAGTGCTTTATTATTGGATTACCCTTAGGTTCGTTGGTGGGGAAAGCTTCTGAATGAATTCAAAAGCGCCTATATCCGGAACACCCGAAATCAGGTTTCCAGCAAAATCCTGAGTCAAGCCTACAACTGTTCCTGCGTGGATCGCCGGAGAGCCGGGCTGGAGGGTGAAATCGGTAGCCAGATCGAACGCGCCTGAGCCGTTTGTGAAGAGGGGGTTGCCTACAACTGCATGAGTATCGTAACCGAGGGCTTGCCATTGCGCCCATGTTTTGCTGGTGTTGGATGATCCAAAGGTGGGTGCTGCTGGATACAAATTGTAATCACAAATGAAAGTCGCGTCCGGTACGTCTGTATTGTAAACTCCGGTAAAATACGTTTGAGAGCCGGAATTGTTAAACAGAATATTGTTTTTGAAAGTCAGATATATAGACGTACCCGACAGAATTAAAATGGGATCGCCATTATTTCCGGCAATCACATTATTGGCGAAAAGGTTTTGGACCGTAGCCGCCGTTCCCTGACCAATCGAGAATGGATAGCCTGTGCTGTTGATTATTATATTATATACTGTTTGGTTGCCGTTATACCCTGAATTCGTACCTCCCGTCCACATGAGCAATCCGTTGCCGCCCCCGTTCACTCCATTTATAAGATTGAAGGCCGTTAGATTGCCTGATGAAATACCGCTGTTGTTATTGTAGAGTACTATGGCTCCCTGATTGGAAATGCCGCCCGTGATCGTATTGTACTCTATAAAGCTATTCGTAAGGTCTTGAGCGCCTATTCCTTCTTCATCATTGCTTTTGCCAGTAACGGTATTCCATGCAGTCGTACCGTTGATAGCTCCAACGCCGACCACAGTGTTATAGTTCATTGTGAAGTTGTTAAAGGTAGAGGCGTTAGATACGGCTTGTGTTTCCAGGGTTGGCCCTTGAGCACAATATTCAAAGTAGTTATTGGATAAATTACCGTTGCTTGCCCCGGTTAGTGTAAAGAATTGAATGCCAGAATATGCATTATACAAGAAGCTGCAATATGTAACAGATATATTGTTGCTTTGTGCTGTAGTTTCAACAGTAATCACTCCAACAAATGTGTCTATAAGTTCAATACCCGTGATGTTTATATAAGACTGATTGCTTAGATTTATTCCACAATTATATGTTGTGGCAGATGTCGAGGTATTGTCCTGGATAAAAGTTACCACATGCGACGATGGGGTTCCGCTCGATGGTTTATAATAAAGCGTTGGATAAGAATAGTACCATTGGCCGTCTGATAAGGCGTCCGATGTAGCAATTTGAAGCGGGATATTATCCTCGCAAACCATATATACAAAATTGACAAGGTTAAGGGCGGATATGTTGCTGTCATAAACACTCCCACTTACAAGCGTCCAAGAGCTGACCACGGTAGACGGATTAATGATTGGCTTCGCTCCGCTTCCGTAGGAGCCGATAGTAATTGGAGCACCACTTATTCCAGATGAGGCCACGGTCAACTGCCCGCTCCAGGTGCAGCCAGAATTAAAGAGAATAGAATCACCTGGAGAGAAGGTCGAACTATTGACCTGCGCGATGGTGAGCCACGGCGTAGATGTGCTGGTTCCATTGTTTGAATCGCTGCCCACGGGATTGGCATTCGAAATATAGTAGGTCACCCCCGCCCACGCCGAAAGAGGCCAAGCCAGGATGATCAGTATCGCCAACACTTTCCTCATTGGGTTCCCTTCCTGAAAAGCGTAGCTGAGTGGGTGAGTTGGTTAGTGGGTGAATAATCTGTTCTTAATCTGGTCATGCATTTTACCGCCTTTATGCCGAAGATCCTCTTGCCGGCTTTAGCCGGAAGGGGCGAGCAGGTGAGTGGTTTTCACCGATTCACCTGTTCACCTGTTCACCTACTAAAAAATCACTAAACCACAACGCATTATCTTGCAATAGAATAATGCATCTACCTCACCACCATCGGATCTCGGAGGTCTTTTCATAAGCAATAATTATGCTAAGGGAGGGAACAGACAAACCAAAAGCCGTTAAAATGGCTGACGAAGCCTTGCGGAACGATGTCTGTTCACACCAGGATATTCTTACGATAAAATGACTTCGCGGGTGTGGTCCCGCCAAAGTAGCAAAACCATAGGATGTAACGTGAAAATCGTATAGCAAGGCAAGTAAGCACGTTTGAGCATCCGATTAGCTCGGGAAAGCGAGGATTGTTTAGTAAGTGCGAATCTTGCTATTGAACAACTTCAGTTATCTGAGGGGCGGCTCCGAACGCGTTCTTTTTGAAGAAATGCGCATGCTTGAATCAGCCGGCAATGAAGTAGCAATTTTTTCTGGGGCCCACGAGCAAAATATACCATCGCTGTTTTCCGGCTATTTCCTGCCTGAAATCCATACTGAACGACCGAAACTCTCGGCGCGGGCGCTTGGCACGGTAAAGAGCTGATATATTCCAAAACAGCACGTTCATGTCTACGGAGAGTAATTTCAGAATTCAAACCAGACATGGCCCATGCACATAACATCTACGGCCGCCTGAGCACATCCGTGCTCGATGAACTGCATCCTCAAGGGATTCCGACCATAATGACCCTGCATGACCTCAAACCCATCTGCCCGAGCTACCTGATGCTGAGCAAGGGTTTGATTTGCGAACAGTGCAAGGGAGGAAGGTATCACCGGGCAGTGATTAACAAATGTCATAAGGGCAGCTATGCCACCTCCGCGGTGTATGCCCTGGAATCCTGGATGAACCATGCCCTGAAGAAGTATGATTCAGTCAGGTGCTTTGTTGCCCCCAGTCGTTTCTTACGAGACAAATGCATCGAATTCGGTTGGGCTGCGGAAAAGATAGTCTATCTGCCTAATTTTACCGATACGCAAACGATACGATCCTCGACTCAGCCTGGGAGCTATCTTCTCTATCTTGGGCGGTTGTCCCATGAAAAAGGGGTGAAAACAGTTCTGTCCACATTAGCCGAGCTAATGGGCAATATCCCTCTGGTTGTTATTGGCGATGGGCCAGAACGGGCCAATCTGGAAAAACTTGCAGATGAAAGGCATCTCAACGTGCGGTCTACCGGATACCTGAGCGGTGCCGCATTGCAGGACTCATTGGCCTGGGCGAAAGCAGTAGCGATGCCTTCGAAATGGTATGAAAATGCACCGATTTCACTGCTCGAATCATCTGCCTACGGTAAGCCGGTGATTGGCGCCCACATCAGCGGCATACCCGAGATAATTGATGACGGAGGCAACGGTTTTCTCTTTGAGCCGGGCAATGTCGCCGAATTGACTTTAAAGATCCAATGTCTGACGGGTATGCGAGATGATGCTCTCAAGGCTATGGGCGTTGCCGCACGGGAGAAGGTGGAAAGGGAGTTCAGCCTGGGGCGTCACTATACCGGTCTCTTGGAAATATATTCCAATGTGTTGGGCAAGCCATGCGCATAGCTTTCATCGCCGTCAAAGGCATCCCGATCGGCGGCGGAGTGGAAAAAGTAACCGAAGAGATCGGAACCCGCCTAGTTGCCAAAGGGCACAGTGTCACTGTCTATTCCAGCCGCGATTATGGTACCACGGCCGGGACTTACAAGGGGATGAAAATAAAGACCGTTCCTTCGGTCAACAGCAAGTCCCTGCACAAATTATCGATCTGCCTTTACGCTACCCTGGACGTCATGCGCAGGAGAAACGTGGATCTGGTCCATGTCCACGCGGTAGGGCCTTCGGTCTTTTCCATCTTCCCGCGTCTGGTCGGCATCCCGACGGTGGTTCAGACTCACGGGCTGGAGTGGAAGCGGGACAAGTGGGGCCTTCCTGCAAAGACTTTTTTAAGGCTTGCTGATTATACGGCCGTCTATTTCCCCAACAGGGCCACCTCTGTTTCCCGGGTGCAAAAGAAATACTTCGAGTGTAAAACGGGGCGCGAGGTTGTTTACATTCCGAACGGCGTGAGCCCGGTTGAACAGCGCCGGCCCGAGTGGCTGCTGCAACGGGGGATCGTGCCTGGACGCTATATTCTCTTTGCTGCCCGGCTGGTGGAGGAGAAGGGTGCCCATTTTCTGATCGAGGCATTCAGGAAGCTCGATACGGATATGCAATTAATCATTGCCGGGGATGCTGCCCATGCGGAGGCATACAAAGCGAGCCTCAGGAAGCTGGCGGGTGATGACCCCCGAATACAGTTTCTTGGTTTTATCACTGGCAAACCTTTAGAAGAGCTATTCAGCAATGCCCACCTCTTCTGTCTCCCTTCGACGATCGAGGGACTGCCGGTGGCGCTGCTCGAAGCGATGAACTACGGGAACTGCTGCCTGGCGAGCGACATCCCGGAAAATCTGGAGGCGCTGAACGGTTATGGTTACACCTTCCGCAATCGCGACCCCGAAGACCTTCGGCGCGTGCTAGCCCAATTGCTGGCCAATCCGTTTATGGCCGCCGGAAAACGCGATGCGACCAGGGAATATGTACGCCGGAATTACAGTTGGGACAAAGCGGCGGATCAATTGGAAGACATGTACCTGCAACTGCTGAAAAGAAGATAGACCGGGGACAGGGCAGATATGGACGGTATTCTTGCGGTGACCTACAGATGTAATGCCCGATGCACCATGTGCCATAGATGGAAAGTCCCAAGCAGGCGTGAGGATGAAATAAGTCCGGCCGACCTGGCGACCCTGCCGGAGATGGTGCGCCTGAATATTACCGGTGGCGAGCCGTTCATAAAGGAAGATCTGAGCGAAATTCTCGACGTGGTCAAGGAAAAGGCCAAGCGCATCGTCATCAGCAGCAACGGTCTGTTGACCAGGAAGATCTTGGAGGTTATGGGCAAGCATCGCGACATCGGCGTCCGCCTCAGCTTCGACGGCATAGGGGAGACTCATGACCGTATTCGAGGGGTAAAGGGAATTCACCAGAAGGCCCTGGAAACCCTGCTAGGACTGAAGGGACTCGGCATCAAGGATCTGGGGATCGCTGTCACCATTTCGGACCAGAATGCCCATTATCTTGTGCCACTATTCAATCTGGCGGAGAGTGAAGGAGTGGAACTGGCAACGGCGATCTTGCACAATGCTTTTTATTTCCAGAAGCAAGACAATACCATCGAGAATAAGCAATTCGTGGAAGCGGGAGTCAGAGAACTCACTAGGGCGTACCTGAAATCGTCCCATCCGAAAAACTGGTTCAGGGCCTACTTCACCCAAGGGATTGTCGATCATATGTACGGTAGGGAGCGGGCGATGAAGTGCACCATGGCGACTGATTCGTTTTTTGTCGATCCGTATGGCGACATCAGACCGTGCAATGTCATGGACCATCGGTTCGGCAATATCAGAGAAAAAACATTCCTGGAGATATGGAAGAGCCCAGAGGCCGAGGAGGCTCGCGCCAAAGTCGGCACCTGTCCGGAGAACTGCTGGATGATCGGCAGCGTGGGTCACCTTATGCGCAAGCAGATTTGGAAACCGCTGGCCTGGATCGCCCGCAACAAGTGGGGTGGACACTAGGCGTGTGCGCATCGCCCGTTTCATAAGAGCGCCCTGATTGCAGGGCCTGATTCAAATGCTTCTCTTCGGGGTTGCGTACCGCCTGCCGCTGTTGAGCATTGTCCACACCTGGAGTTCCAATCCCGACTGTTCCAGCGGCTTTCTGAGCCAGTGCTTGCCCTCTATTTCGTGTGGGCGCGACGCAAACAGCTCGCCATGGCCCCGGTGGCCCTGGCATGGTGGGCACTGCCGGCACTGGTGCTGATGGTTCTAATTTCGCTGTACGGTCTGCTTGGCTCGAGCGGCAATGTCTCCCGCCCCGCCATCCCTTTCCTTATCATCCTCTTTACCCTGTTCTGTTTCGGATTCCAGTTTGCCAGAGGCATGGCTCTCCCTCTGCTGATCCTTACCTTCATAGTTCCGATCCCCGACTCTCTGGAACGGAGCCTGGGGGTGTGGCTCAAGCTGATCTCATCGAAACTTACCGTGCTCATGCTACGAATGTGCAGGACTAGCGTCTTCTTGAGCGGCAATGTCCTGGACCTGGGGGTCACCCAACTCCAGGTACTTGATGCCTGCAGCGGCCTGCGGTTCCTCTTTCCCCTCATCGCCCTTGGGATCGCGTATGCAGCAATTTCTGAAAAGGTTTTCTGGGAGCAGGTGATTTGTGTTGCAGCGACCATCCCGATTGCCGTGCTGACCAATAGAGTGCGGATCGGCATCACAGGTATACTTACAACGCGGTCTGGTGGCCGGGTTACCAATGAGGGGGGCACGATTTCACTGCGTGGATCGTGTTCATGGTTGCATTTGGAATGGTCATCCTTCCGGGAAGGTTTCTTCGACTTTTTTCACCAGCGACCCGATTCGCAAGACCCTTGTCGCAGGTGGATGTAACTGGGCAAACAGACGCTACAAGGAACGCGTCGGCGTTTGTTGCTGCGGTGGCAATCCTTGCCGTGATTTTGCCCTGGGGACAAGAACCAATTTAGGCATTTAGGAATTTACGACAAAAACGAATTCAGGGATTCAATCCCTCAATTCCTCAATCTGAGAATTTAGGCATTTAGGGATTTAGGAATTAATCCCTCAATTGCCCCATTCACCCCGGATCGGGTCCGGGGCAGGCTCTATTCACCTGCGCCCTCTGCATAATCTTGTTAATCCGCTTACCGGCTTTAGCCGGAAGCTCTGTGGTGAACGCTTGCCTATTCCCAGCCGCGCTGGCAGTCATGGAGTAAAAGAATGAAAACCATTTTCGCAGTTCTTATCACGAGCCTGTGCCTGGCCCTTGTATTAACACCCTTAGCGGCAAGAATAGGCAGACGTTACAGTATGGTGGACGCGCCGTCCGGCCGGAAAGTGCATCTCAAACCCATCCCGCGTATAGGGGGAGTGGCGATCTACCTTGCTTTTTTCGGTCCATTCCTGGGCGCCCTTTTCTATTCCAATGTTCTGATCGGCCAAATTCTTTCAGAACCGGCCGTATTATGGCTGTCCTGCGGCGCGACCCTTGTGTTACTTGTGGGGTTCGCCGACGATATTTTTCCTTTGCACCCCCTGGTCAAATTCGGGGTACAGGCTTTGGCTGCTTGCCTGGCTTACCATGGTGGGACCTGCATTTCCCAGTTGCAGCTCCCCGGGGCTGCGGTCCTGCGTTTGGGGTGGTTCAGCTTGCCGGTTACCATATTCTGGTTTTTGCTGATCACCAATGCCTTCAATTTAATCGATGGACTTGACGGCCTTGCGGCCGGCGTTTGCTTCTTTGCGTCTCTTACTCTTTTGATCTTGAGCGTTATGGGAGGAAGGTACCTGGTGGCCACTGGGCTTGCAGCCCTTGTGGGGGCCTGCCTCGGCTTTTTGCGGTATAACTTCAACCCCGCATCGATATTTATGGGAGACGGCGGCAGCTATTTTCTGGGGTTTATGCTGGCCTCACTTAGTATTGTCGGTTCGATAAAAAGTCAGGCGACTGTGGCCATCCTGATCCCAATCATCGCTCTTGGCCTGCCTCTGCTTGACACAGTTCTTGCTCCGGTTCGGCGTTTCTGCATGGGTAAGCAACTTTTTCAGGCTGACAAAAGTCACATTCATCACAAACTCCTCAGGCTGGGGTTCTCCCAACGGGGAGCCGTATTGCTGCTGTACGGGGCTAATATTCTCCTTGGGCTTTTTGCGATACTGCTGGTCAATGCGCATAACCGGAACGCCGCCCTGATTCTGCTGGTGCTTGGCGTATGCGTGATAGTGGGAATCCGAAAGCTTGGCTACCTGGAGTACCTCGCTATTGATAAAATGATGGGGTATGTCCAGGATGTAACGGATGTAATGGGCTTGAGCAAAGACCGCAGGACCTTTCTCGGTCGCCAGATGGCGATAGGAGAGGCTGCAGATATCGAACAACTGTGGGACGGGATCACTGATGCGCTGGAACTCTTGAAAATTGACAGAGCTGAGATCAGGTTCGATGGAGTATGCTGCGCTGCCGGGGAAAATAATTCTTATTGTTGGCATGGACGCGCAACGGCCGATGTGCCCGGACCATACCCGGAGAATAGATTTTTATCCATTAATCTGCCGCTGGTGGACGAGCACAATAGTTATGGCACTTTATACCTGGCAAAGGACGTCATAGTTGATCCGATCAACCATTACACTCTAAGGCGGGTGGAGCATCTCAGGCGAAGTATCGTGGGGAAATTAACAGTTTTTAATGGAAGGGGGAAGGTTGGCGACCCGGCAACGGAAAGATCGCAGGGGCCCGAAGCAGCTAAAGAATTGACCGTATAAAAGACCTTCGCGCAATAGAGTTCGTTATCGACCAAGTGAGGGCGAAAAGCAATTCACCGCAGAAGCGAGGCATAATCCGGTCAAGGAAAGAGCACAGAGAAAAGAAAACGGGCATGCAGGAATGTTGCGGTGATTTCTCATATTTCACTGAGCGCAACGAAATTTCAACTCGACGGCCTGATGCGGGCCCTGATCGATTAGCCGTTTGCTAGACAATGCATTGCATGCAGCGGTCCGGTCATGGTACTCGGCCACGGCATGGAGCACCTGCAGCGCGAGGAATGCCCTGCGAGGCAATCCGTGAAGTAGTGATTGTCCAATGACGCGGCTGCACTAATACAAAAAACAAAACCAAAGGCCCTCGCTCCTCACTCCCCACTCTTCGCTTCTCGCTTCTCGCTTCTCGCTCCCCGCTCCCCATTCACCTATTCACCTTGTCTTTCCTGTCATTTCGTGTCATTTCCCCTTGCCCCGCCTCCCCGAGCCTGCCCCCAAAAGCTTTCCTTCGCGTTCTTCACCGCGCTGCGCTCCTTCTTCACGGTAAGAGTAGGTGAGAGTAGTCCCCGGCCTTCCTCCGTCCCTTCTCGAATCGAGCGCCATGTCAACGGTCGCGCCAGGCGGTTCGCGTACTATTTTGCTTTCCTTTTCCTCGGCATTTGCACATTCGCCTTGCCCCTCAAAGAACTCATCGGGATGTCGCTGCTCCTGTTTACGATTACTGAATTCTCGGCTACAGGATTAAAGGGCTATCGTATTAAAAAATATTTGAAGTCCAATATCCAACGCCAGTCGCCGGGTGGTATGCCGGTGCGTTAACGTCCCCTCCCGTGATCTAAGAATTGATGTTCTCTTTACAATATATTTATTTTGATATATCATCTAAATACTAAGGCAAGGGCGGACGTGAACGGGAGGCAGGTGTTAAAAATCTTGGAGAAGGCAGGTTGGCAGGTAGCACGCATCAGGGGAAGTCATCACAGAATGACCAAGGGCGGTGCGGCAACCACCGTACCAATTCACGGTGCCAAAGACCTTGATCCCAAGGTGCTTCGAAATATTGAAAGAGATACAGGAGTAAAATTGAGATGAAAATCGCTTACAAAGCCATGATTGAACCAGGAGAGGCTTCGGGGTTCTTTGTGTACTTCCCCGACCTTAAGGAGGCGTTTAGCGAAGGGGCTACCGAGACCGAAGCTCTGTTTAACGCCGAGGAGGTTTTGAACCTCACTCTTGAAGGACAGATGGAAGAAGGTGTGGAGATTACCGAGCCTCAAGAGCATGAGGGCGGCGTTTGGGTCTATCCTTCGGCCCAAATTCAGGCAGCTCTTCTGATTCGGAAGGCAAGAGAAGGCAGTAAAACTCTAGCCGAACTTGCCAGGGCGCTCAATACTTCGTGGCCATCGGCCCAACAACTGGAAAATCCCAAGAGTTCCCTAAGCCTCAAACGCCTTGAACGAGCGGCCGCAGCGCTGGGGAAACGACTAGTCTTAAGCCTGGAGTAAACGAGATCGCGCCGCAACCGACCCAAGCCGTACAGTTCGACCAACGCCGGACGAGGGAAGCCGTCACCTCCACCTTCGATCCCGGCAACGACCAGCTCCTATGTTTATAGTAACTCAAAAGCGAAAACTCAAAACTCCCGGTGCTCCCTGCTTCTCGCTTCACGCCGCGGTGAACCCTGTTCCCTGTATTTGCTAAGTCTTGAAAATTCTGCTAAATTACTCCAGTTTGGTTTTCTCCGCGTCCTCTGCGGCTCTGCGGTGAGATGTTTTTTTCTTTACTCTGCGCCTCTGCGGTGAGATGTTTTTTTTCTTCCTCGTATGGGAGACTATATACAACACTGCTATGAAGAATATCATTTCTATTGCGCACCCCTTAGCGATGTATCCCGCGTAGCGCGGCAGGCACCCCGCTCGATGTGTCTCTCAAGCGCATTGGGCTGTCAGCGGGGCGCCTGGTGAGGGCCCTTGAAATGTACAACTCCTACTTCAATTTCTCCTGCTCCCCCTTCGAGAACACCCTTGACCAGCGGTTCCTTTTCATGAGCGAAAGCCATGAAGAGGTAATTGCGGCGCTGCTCTATTTCGTCAAGGAAAAGAAGAGCTTCGCACTCGTTTGCGGGGACGTTGGGACGGGAAAGACGATGATCGTACATCATCTTCTCGGTAATCTGCCGGGGTCCGTCCAGCCGATACTGATTCCCTATCCCGACGTGGAATACATCGAAATATTGCGCTACATCGCGCGGGTCCTCAAGATCAACACGGAAGACAAGGGGATCCTCGATTTAACCGATAAGGTAAAAGCTGCACTCACAAAGGCGAGTCTTGCCGGCCGGCACGCCGTGCTGATCATAGATGAGGCCCATCTCCTTTCGATCGGCAGCCTTGAGTATATTCGGCTCCTCTCCAATATAGAAACCAGCGAAAACAAGCTCCTGCAGATACTTTTGATCGGCCAGAATGAACTGAGCCACAATCTGCGCCGGAAAGAAATGCGCCAGCTCCGCCAGAGAATAAATGTGAACCGGTTCCTTTCCCCGATGAGCCCTTCCGAAACAATCGAATACATAGACCATCGGCTCGGGGTGGCAGGGTCCGGCTTCGACAGATGTTTTGACTCGGCCTGCAAAAAATTGATCTATAAAATGACCGGCGGGGTCCCGCGCAGCATAAATCGATTGTGTGATACGGCCCTCCTCGTATGCATGACCGAAAAGGGTGATAAGGTAACCGGGAGGGTCATCAAGAAGGCGCATGACGCCCTGCACAGCGACGTAATTTTGGCGCCGAAAAAAAGTAAGCCCGGAAAATTTTTCGGCAAGCCGGCGCTTGCCGGCGGTGCACTGGTTCTTCTCTTTGTGCTGGGGTTGGCTTTTGGCGGGTTCCTCACGCGATTTTCCCCCGGTGAAAATCTCAAAGCCCGGATTTACGGTCCGGGTTTTCCCAAAGCAGTAAACAAACCTGTTGAAATGCCTCTGCCTCCGGTTCCTGAAGTGAAAAACGATGAGATCTCGAAGCCTCCGGGGGGCGAAGAAAAAAGCGCTTCGAGCAGTATGCCGGCTTTGGCGCCGCCGCAAACTATTAGTCCTGCACAGGACTCTCCCGAGGTCCTTCCCAAAGAAGGCGTACTGAAGATCGACGCGGCCTCTCCTTCTGTCGAAGAATCTGAGAATCCCGCACCACCAGAGGAAACACAGGCCAAAGATCAAATTCCAAATGCGGACGGGGAGTCCGCACAAGCTCAGGCAGGACATGCCGGGCGAGAGATTGCCGCAGGCAGTGAAAATCCTATCGAGGATGCTCAAAATCCCCAAACCGGGGGGAAAGCACTAAGGCCTTCCGATGCATTCACTATAACGATAAAAAAGGGGGACACCCTCAGCGGAATTGCCATACAATGGTTTCCTGAAGACCCGGCGGCCGGTCAGAAATCGATCCTGTCGGCCAATCCCCGGATCCATGATAAAAACCGGCTTCTTGTGGGGCAAATTCTGCGAATCCCGGAGTCCAGGGAAACCGAATGACAGTCCACCGCAGAGACGCGGAGGCCGCAGAGTTTGGCTCTGGAAAAGGCTTTAGTAAAAATCTTGATGCGACTGTCCGCTATGGGCCAAAGTCATTGTACTCCACGCTCCGCAGAAATAGATTCTACCCCCGCGGCCTCTGCGTCTCTGCGGTGATCCTTTACGTGATAGAGTGCTGATATGGTGAGACGAAAACAGGAGCCTATTTTTTCGAAGCTAAAAATAACGGAAGCTGAATTGCCTCCTGAAAAGCAGCAGGTGGTGGATGCTGTCCGGGAGATTGTACCCGTTGACCGCAGAGGTCCCTCGCAGGGCGTCGAGATAACCAAAATTCAGCAAGATCAGAAGGAACTTAAAAGTATTTCACCTTTTTCTCAGGACTTACACACACCCTTTTCTGTTAGTCCTGCAGATCCTGTCTTAGAAGGCTTGCCTCCTCGTATCGGCGGTGAACTCTTACCTGAGAGTTCATTTGTCCTCATAGCTCCAGGGACTTTATTGATGGGAAGCCCTGATTATGAAACCGGGCGGAGCAGCGATGAAATAATGCACGAGGTTACCCTGACAAAAGGGTTCCACATGCAGAAAACCCAGCTAACCCAGGGGCAATGGAAAGCTGTAATGGGCAATAACCCCGCATCCTTTTCGGATGGTGGGGACGACTGCCCCATCGAGAGCATTTCCTGGGACCAATGCCGGGAATTCATAAGGAGGCTCAACGCGGGAAAGGACGGCATATACAGGCTCCCGACGGAGGCTGAATGGGAATATGCCTGCCGCGCCGGGAGTTCGACTCCTTTTTGTGGCGGGGAAATTTCAGAGCTTTACTGTGGTCATGACCCGGTTTTAAGCGAGGCCGGATGGTATTGCGGCAACTCCGGCCGGAAAAGCCGGCCTGTGGCTCAGAAGAGTCCCAATGCCCATGGACTGTATGACATGCACGGCAATATTTCCGAGTGGTGTCAGGACTGGTATGGCGAATACGGCCCGGATTCACAAACGGACCCGTGCGGTCCGAAATCAGGGTCCGGGAAAGTAATCCGTGGAGGCTCATGGTTCAGCAATGCCAAAAACTGCCGGTCGGCAAGCCGGTTTTATTGGCCGCCAAATTCCAGGAGCGAGTTTATCGGATTTCGGCTTGTTAAGGAGATATCCTGAAGTGAACAGTGAATAGTGAATAGTGAATAGTGAATAGTGAATAGTGAATAGTGAATAGTGAATAGTGAAGAGTGAAGAGTGAAGAGTGAAGAGTGATGGGTGATGGGTGACGCGGGAAGCGGGGAGCGGGGAGCGGGAAGCGGGGAGCGGGAAGAGTTCACCGCAGAGGCGCAGAGAACACGGAGAAATCCAAATTTTAAAACATAAGCCAAGGGCGATAAGCCCAGGGCTTTTTTTGGTTTATGCGCCCGGACAAAATATTCTCACCGCAGAGGCGCAGAGGGAGTTTAGGTATTTAAATTCCTAAATCTCAGACCTCCTCTGTGCCTCCGTGGTGAACCTTCACTTTTCACCTCTGTGGTAGATTTAAGAGTCCTCAAAGGAACAGTTTTCGCTCAATTAACTGTGGCTACCGATCATTCTATGCCTTTCGCGCCACTTCCCGCTGCATTGCGGCCAGGAATTCAGCCCCGTTCAGAATAACCCTTTCATCGACATCGAAGGTCGTGCTGTGATGGCCGCCGCCGACAGGGGCGCCAAACAGAACGAACAACGCCTTGCCTCCCCTGCTCTGAACACGCTCCATCATCACGGTCACGTCTTCGGAGGCATTAAAGTGGGCCTCCTGTATTACCTGGGCAGTCGAGGGGAGTTTTTCCGCGATTGAGGTCCCCAGTTCTATCAGTTCGGGGGAACTCTCGGCGCTGAGCGCGGTGGCCGCAGGTTTGATCTCGAGAGCCAGCCCGTACATCTTCGCGGCGCCTTCCAGCACCTCCCTGGCTTTGCCGGCCATGAACTCATTTATCTGATTGGTCACGCCGCGCGTTTCCATGCGTAAGTAAGCCCTGTCGGGAATGATGTTCCAGGATGTGCCGGCATGCATTACCCCCACGTTGACGCGTGAAGCCCCGTCCGCATGCCTGGAGATGGCGTAAAGATTGGTTACAGCCGCACATGCACCCAGCAAAGCATTTTTGCCCTCGTTTGGACGCAGCGCCGCGTGTGCAGCACGTCCGCTATAGGTGACCTCGAATCTGGACAGGGCCATAAAACCTTTAACGTTCATGACAATCTGCCCTACTTGCTTCATACCTATGCCAACATGGCCGCCGAACAGAAAATCCAGGTCATCCACGACCTTTTTTTCAACCATCGCCACGGCCCCGCCAAGGTCCTCCTCGTTGGGCTGAAACACAAATTTAACGGTGCCGCTCAGAGTTTTGCGGTTTTCGGCGAAATGCCGGGCCAGCAGCAATCCCATGGCCGTATGAACGTCGTGGCCGCACATGTGTGCATAACCCGGGTTCTGCGAGACAAATCCCTGTGCTGCGGGCCGATGAGAGGGATCGCCGGATTCGAGGATTTCAAGACTGTCGATGTCGAAGCGGAAACCGACTACGGGCCCCGGCAGCGCACCCTTCAGAACGCCGACTACCCCGGTGTAGCCGCCCCTGGCGGGAGCAATGAACTGCTCCTTTATTCCGGACCCTAGCGCGCGGCCGTATTCAGCTTCCAGCGTTTGCAGATCGGGCACGACCACACGCTTATCGGCTTCGATAATATCTTTGCCAAGCAAAAGATCGTATCCCCACTCGGCGAGTTTTTCGGCCACAAAGCCCGTGGCGTAAAACTCCAGCCACGCCGGCTGAGGATTGCGGTGCAATTGGCGCCGCCATTTTACGGCTTCCTCGTAATGGGCGGCGATTGCTTCTTCAGGTCTGCGATCTGATGGACTCATGTTTGGTATTCTCCTTCAATTACTCCTCAAGGGTTGGGCGCCGCAGCAGTCAGCAGGCATATCACATTGGCGCCTGCAATTCGTTTTTAATCCGGGGATAGGATATCATAGAGGCAACCCGTCATGCAAAACGTCGCCAAAAACGGCAATAGAAGCGGCAAAATGCAGCAATCTTCACCGCAGAGACGCAGAGGAACCCTCACTACTTTCGGGTTCGCGTTGAACATTTCGGCCCATGTTACATGCTGGACCCTCACTGCGCTCAGGTCCGGGCTTGACGTCTCTAGCATGGTTAGATACTGGACCCTCACTGCGCTCAGGTCCGGGCTTGACATCTCTAACTTGGTTAGAAGCTTCAAGTCCGGGTGCGATCTTTTGTGAGCGCCCAGTCCGGGCACGACCTTTTGTGAGTGCCCAGTTCGCGTCCGATCTTTTGTGAGGACGCACAGAGAAGAGGATTTAAGAATTTAGGGATTTAAGGATTTAAGGATTCAATTCCCCAATTCCATAATCCATAGCCATTTCTGTTAATCCTGTTACTTCTGTTCAAGTGGTTTTCCGCAGCGCCTCTGCGGTGAACGGGCGCCAAGAGCAACGGGAGCGACAAATCAGCATGATCAAAACGCAAAAAGGTTCAGACAAAAGTGGCCAATATTGTGATCGTCCCAGCGGATTTGAGCTGAGGAAGCTCGTGCGCTCGCTTCTAGAGTCGCCCGATTTTGAAGAGGCGATCAGAAGGATCGATATCTCACCGAAAAAATTGATAAATCCGCTACTCTGTTTCCTGTTCGAAACCAGCGAAGTGATCAGGTGGAGGGCGGTTCGGGCGGTCGGGATCACCGTATCGGCAATAGCTGAAAAGGCCCTGGAACCTGCTCGCACAATCATGCGGCGGCTTATATGGAGCCTCAACGACGAATCGGGAGGCATCGGCTGGGGCGCCCCCGAGGCGATGGGGGAGATAATGGCCGAAAACGAAGCCCTTGCCCGCGAATATTATCGAATCCTTGTCTCATACATAGACAAGAATGGGAACCTGCTGGAAAACAACGAGCTCGAACGGGGAGTCATGTGGGGGATTGACAGGCTCGCACAGAAGAGGCCTGAGCTCTTGCGCGAATGGACCGGCCCAGTCCTGGCGCAGTTGAAATCCCCCGACCCGGTGAAAATAGGCCTTGCGCTAAGAACGCTGCTCTTCCTGGCGGCGGGAGCTCCGCGGGTGGTTGTGGGGGCTGCAGAGATCCTGCCGGCGGCGAGGCGTGCGGCGGAGCAGCCTTCGCCCCCCGATAGCAGGCTCGAACTTGACCGGCTTTCGCCCCTTCTTGTGCCTTTAGTCGAGGACCAATCTGAAATTCGCATATTTCAGGATGGATCTTTCGCTTGCCACAAAATCTGTCGTCTGGCCTCGGATCTTCTCGACCGGCTGAAAGCTATTCACCACAGAGGCGGGTAAACCATCTCACCGCAGAGACGCAGAGAAGGGCCTATTAAGATTGGTCTTGTCAAATTTTGATTTTCTCTCTGCGCCTCTGCGGGGAGAATATTTTGGCCGTGTGTCTCTGTGGTGAATCCCTACGGTTTCTGCAAGATTACAATTTGCTCTTGAATCTTGCGCCTAAGCTCAAGAGGGTCGGATATATTGTGGAATGGGTCCCTTGTGCCGCCGGTCCCACTTACCGTAATCGATCCATACCCAAGAATTCTGCCTAAGATATCCTGATTCACTTGAATCGCTTCAATCTTACCGAGCAGCACTTCAAGGGAGTTCCTGCGGATGAAGCCTACTTTGGCTATAACTCGTTGATTTGTTACCGCAAATTCTGAGTTCGAAAAGGTAATGAATGCCGAAATCGCTTTGGCTATAGAGATAAGGATGAATAAGCAACCAGCGGTGAAAGCAGCATGACCTCCACGGCCAAAAGATATGATTGCGACAATGAACCAGATTAGAGGCCAAACAAACACTACCCAGTGCAACCTAGCCCGGTAAAGTATGTTTTCGCCATTCATCAGGTTTTCTTCTATGTAACTCATCTCTTTTCCCTCGCCGCCGTTCTTGTACCATTCTCCCGAATCCGTTGCGAACGCCTTGGAAACATAATCACGAACATAATAACATGATCGCCAATCGTTTTGGCGATCATATTCCGGCGTCAGAATTTCGTCCCGGCGTGGCATGTATGCTCGGCAAGGGCATGGGCAGCGGTCGAAGGGAAACAAGGACCCTCGGGGCTGCGCCTGGGGCTACCCGATGCGGCCAAGGGCGCTCGGCGGGCTGCGCCGCCCCGTATAGAAGGCCAGGACTGCGAAGCAGGCCACATAGGGTATGACCAGGAAAATCTGGTTCGGCAGGGCCGGCCATCTCACGGCAAGCCACTCCGAAACTGCTTCTCCACAGCCGAAGAAAAGAACGGCCAGAATCACTCCAACCGGCCTCCACCTGCCAAGGATGACCGCCGCCACGGCCAGGTATCCACGTCCCTGGGTCATATTTTCGACAAACTGGGACAGTTCGCCGATTGAGAGAAACGCCCCTCCCAATCCCGCCAGCGCTCCTCCGGCGCAGACGGCCAGAAACTGAATGCGCAAGACCATGATACCAGCGGCCCTCGCCGCTTCGGGATTCTCACCGCACGCCCGCAGGCGCAGTCCGGGAACGGTCCACCTCAGGAAAGCCGTAACCGCGATCACTATAGCCAGGGCAGCGGGGACCAGGACCGAGACCCCTTCGGCGAGGCGGCGCATATTGACGGACACACCGGCTTGCGGAAGAAGCGACCCGAGATTGGGCAAGGGCTCCACCCCAGGTGAAGTTCCATACACTTGGAATACCTGGTTTAGTAAGAACCCCGTCAATCCCACCGCCAGAAGATTTACCGCTATCGCGCAAACGATCTGGTTGGCCCTCAATTTAAGACTGGCGCCGGCGTGAACAGCGCCGATTAAGGCGCCGGAGAACATAGCGCAAGACAGGCCGATCCAGTGCGATCCAGTGGCCCATGTCCCCATCACTGCCGCAAAGGCCCCCGAGAGCATCATGCCTTCCAGGGCGAAGTTAATCACACCGCTAAGCTCCGAGAGCAGGCCGCCGAAGGCCGCAAGGAGCAACGGAGAGGCCTTGACGAGCGTGAGCGCAATCAGATTGAGCAGTTGGGGCATATTATATAGAACTCCCGCGTCCTCTTCTTTTCAGGACTACTTCCCGTCTCCGTGGTGAATAGCCTGCGACTGCCAGCAGAAGAACGGCCTGGACTACCAGTATGAAGTTCGGAGAAAGATTGAGGCCGATCTGGAGCCATTTATCCGCAGAACGGAGGCTCCCCAGAAAGAGCGTGCTAAGCCAGAGCCATTCCGGGGAGCCGTTTGCCAGAAAGGCGGCGGTCAGGCCATCAAACCCGTAGCCTGGCGAAAAGGACCTGTAGAAGCGGTGGTGTACTGCACAGACCTCGAACGCCCCTGCCAAACCGGCGAGAGCACCGCTCGTTACAAAGATCATTGCCTGTCGCTTTAAGGCGGGGATACCGGCGTTTACCGCCGCATCGAAATTTGTTCCCCCGGCCCCCGCCTCAAATCCCCAGACTGTTTTTGAAAGCCAGACATACGCGGCAAAGCAAAAGGCGAGCGCTATAAGCGGCGCCGGGGTGAGAAAGAGCGAGCCGCTTCGCAATATCTCCGGCATTTGGGCCCCGGCCGGGATGGGCGGCGTTCTCCCCATGGCGGTCCCGTCCCCGAGCGGTCCCGAAACCAGGTAACTGCACAGGTAGATAGCCATGTAGTTAAGCAAAAGGGCGCTGATCACCTCGTGTACGCCACGCCGCTGCCGGAGCAACACCGCCGGAAGAGCCCAGAGGCCTCCCGAAACGGCGCCTGCAGCGAGGGTGAAGGGGAGAAGCAAAAAAGTGGGCAAATGGGCGGCAGACACGGCAAAGGATGCGGACACGAGCGCCCCGATTGTGAGCTGGCCTTCGCATCCAATATTGAGGAGCCCGGCCCTGTATGCCAGAGCAACCGCAAGACCCGTTAAAAGCAGGGGAGTCATCTTCGCCAAGGTGTTTATCGCAGCTTCCGCGCTGCCCCATGACCCCTCCCAGACGGTCCGCAGAAGATCGATAGGCCCCACTCCGGCCGCCAAAGCCAGCCCTATACATATGAGCGCGCCGGCCACCGGCGCTGGGATAAGAAGGGCTAAGGGCCTCAAGCTGATGTGCGTTCTCATGGCGAGTCACTCTCAAAGCAGCCCATTCACCGCAAAGATGCAGAGGTAGTGGAGAAAAGCTTTGTTAGACAGGATTTACAGGAGAGCCTCTTGCAGAACTCAACAAAACCGTCACTCCGGTGACATCCGCGGTCCAGTGGACCTTGCAAAACCTGGATTCCGGCCTTCGCCGGAATGACGTTGAAGGACTTTTGCAAGAGGCTCAGGATTAACAGAGATAGCCATTTCCAGATCCTGGGACCCCTATTTATCTTGCTGAATTTTGGTGTTCTCTGTGTCCTCTGCGCCTCTGCGGTAGATAGCGTTTTGTCCTTCGACAAGATCAGGACAGACTTTCTCTGTGGTGAAAGCTTACGTGTCAGCTGTCTCCCTGACTCCCGCCACCCACCTGCCGAGAAGCTCGCGTGAAGCCACTGTGCTTTCGGTTTTTCCCATAATTTCGCCCCGATAGATAACTGCAATCCTGTCGCAGATGGAGATAAGTTCATCGAAATCGTAAGAGATCAGGATAAATGAAACTCCCCTGTTGCGGCTAAGCTGCAGCAGGCGATCATAGACAATTCCGGCCGCGCGGAGGTCGAGTCCCCGGCAGGGCTGCTCAAGGATGGCCAGGATCGGGGACCCGGCAAGGACTCGGGCAAGGGCAACCTTCTGCCGGTTGCCGCCCGAGAGGCCGGAGAGAGGTTCTAGCGGACCGTGGGCCGCGATACTGTTCAGCGAGACCTGTTCCTCCGAAAAATCAATGACTTGTTGCTTGCGGATAAATCCCGCCCGTGCGAATTCCTTTTCCCGCTGCCGGCCGAGAAGGAAATTTTCCCATAACGGACGCTCCGGCAAAAGCGATTCCTCTGCCGGGTTTTCCGGGAGCCAGAGGATATTTTTTCTAAGCCGCTCTTTTATGTCCAGGCGGGAGATTTCCTCACCTTCGAACCGGATACATCCGCTATCGGGTCGAGTTTTCCCGGCGAGAACGCGAGCAAGGGATCTTTGACCGTTCCCGACTATTCCGCCTATCCCGAAAATTTCTCCTTTACCGATGGAGATGGAAATATCCCGCAGGGCAGGTTCGGTCCCGGACGGCCCCACGCTCAGGTTTCGAATTTCCAGGCGGCGAGGCGCCGCAGCCATGTTACCCGCTGCAGCCTCGGCGGTGTCTGGAGGTGTCAGCGGCGATATCGGCTTGGCCACCTCGGCCTGCGCCGCCTCGCCGCCCTGCCGGCGGTCCCGGTCGTCAAGCCCGCCAACCATGAGCCGGGCAATTGCCTCGATATCTGTCCCTCCCGCGTCCAGCGTGGCCGCGAGGCTTCCTCCTCTTAGCACGGTGATTCTGTCCGCGACCGAAAAGACTTCGGCAAGCCTGTGGCTAATGAAAAGAATGCTGCGCCCGCCCGCGCGAAGGGATTTCATCAAGTCGAGAAGCTTCTCCGTTTCTTCCGGGGACAGGAGGCTTGTAGGTTCATCGAGGATCAGAATTTCCGCCCCCCGGTAGAGCATCCTTACAAGTTCTATCTGCTGCCTCCGGGCGAAGGGGAGTTCTTTTGCCCGCCGGTCCAGTTCCAGACGGAAGCCCAGGGAGTCCTGTATCCGGTTGACTTGTTCCCTGGCCGGGCCGGTTCTTATGACCCACGCAAAAAAAGAGGGCCATTGTGTTTCGCAGCCGGCAATGATGTTTTCGAGCACCGAAAGCTGAGGAAAGAACAGTATATCCTGGTGGACCATTCCTATACCGGCCCGGACGGCTTCACGCGGACTACGGAACGAGACCGGAATGCCCCGCAGGATTATGGATCCTGAATCGGGCCGCAGCCCGCCGAAAAGCACGTTCATAAGGGTGGTTTTCCCGGCCCCGTTTTCTCCCACAATGGCGTGGATCTCTCCCCTGGCTATTTCGAGGGAAATGTTGCGGTTCGCATAAAAGCTGCCGAATTTCTTGTAGATACTTCTGATTTCAACGAGAGGGGCTTGGGAACGGGGACCGTCAGCCAGATTCTCGACAGCCCACCCACCCACCCGCGAGGCGGGCTGTTCGCCCGGATGGCGAGTTATCGGGGTCCGGGGCGGCGAATGATTCATGGCGTTTATCCCGAAAAGCTATTCACCGCAGAGTCACAGAGGGCGCGGAGAAAAACAATTGAACGAACAGACAAAACTAAAAGCCAGGTTCCTGTTTGCTTCCCGTTTTTCCAGCATGCCCGTTTTCTTTTCTCTGCGCGTCCTCACAAAAGATCGGACGCGAACTGGGCACTCACAAAAAGATCGTGCCCGGACTGGGCGCTCACAAAAGATCGCACCCGGACTTGAAGCTTCTAACCAAGTTAGAGATGTCAAGCCCGGACCTGAGCGAAGTGAGGGTCCAGCGTTTAACCATGCTAGAGACGTCAAGCCCGGACCAGAGCACAGTGAGAGCCCAGCATGTAACATGGGCCGAAATGTTCAACGCGAACCCGAAAGTAGCGAGGGTTCCTCTGTGACTCTGTGGTGGAGTCTTGCTAATATCACAGCTCCGGCGCGGCAAACGAATCCACCTCGGTATACCGCTTAGGAACGGTCAGTTGGCGGTTTTGGAGAAGATTTTTCGCCTTTTCTATGCGTTGGAGATCAGCCGGGTCGAAAAGCTGCCTCGAATACTTCATCTCGGTTATGCCTATCGCGCCGTCGGAAGCGCCCAGCCAGCGGTGTCCGCCTTGGAGACGGCCTTCAACCGCGTCCCGGATCGCACCATAGACCGCGACGTCCATCCTCTTTAGAGCGCTGGCAAGTACCCGGCCCGCAATTTCCGCGTCCTGGTCGAGGTCTTCGGCGACCATGTAAACGGAGCCGGTCCCTTTCACCGCCTCGGTAACCCCGATTCCCGTATTGCCAGCAGCCCGGAAGATCACATCAGCTCCCCTGTCGATCATGGCCTTTGCCAGAGATTTCCCCTTGACAGGATCGTTAAAGGACCCCGCAGTGGCAACAATTGCCTCGATCTTTTGCCCTCGCGCTTTTTGGGCCGTTTTGACCCCGGCCCTAAACCCGCTGACGTAGGCCTCAACTGGAGGTATGTCCATCCCAGCCACAACACCCACCATCATCTTCCTGGTGAAAAGCCCTGCTACAAGCCCGGCGAGAAACCCGCCTTCCTGGGACCTGAAATCAAAGCTAGCCACATTTTCAGCCGGGATATCGCCTTCGATATGTATGAACCGGGTTTTCGGAAAATTAGGCGCCACCTCCTTCAGCGAGTCGGCAAACAGGTACCCAAGGGTGACGACAACATCCGCCCTGCCGGCAGCCAAGGCCAGATTGGAGGCGTAGTCGGCCTGTTCCCTGGACTGGAGGAACTGTGCGTCGATACCAAAATCTTTTTTAGCCCTCAGCACTCCTTGCCAGCAGACGTCGTTGAAGCCTTTGTCCCCCAGACCGGCCGCGTCCGTGAGGACGATTACCTTTAGGGCGTCCGCTTCTGCGCAAAGAAACGAAAAGCTATTCACCGTGCAAAGGCAGAGGACGCTGAGCAAAGCAATTGAAAAAAAACGCAAGGCTGAAAACAAATGATTCAAAGCTCTGCACCTCAGCGGTAAAAAAGGGTTTCCGCGCTAAACCTGCGCCATGACTTTAACCGATCTTTCACCTCTTAAACCTCCACTACCTGTCTTAAGAAAGAAGAAAAAGCTGGCAAACTCACCTCGATTCGAGATAAAAAGCAACTCTGCGCCCTGCGTGGAGTGTTATTTTCCGTCTAAATAATCCGGCATTTCCGTTCAGAATTCAACGGCTTTTGCATTTGCGCCTCGCGCAGATGGAGCTTTTGCAGGGCCTGCCAATCTTGCAGATAGACTGGTCGAGTCTTCATCGCCAGGTTTTGGGAGAGGAGAGAGCAATGTCTGTCCAGTTCGTCAAAAGCTCGGTTTCCGCGTACGGGATGGCTCCATGTGACGAGAGTCGCGCATTGCGGCTTGTGGAGCTATGCGGAAGAACGGCCTACAAGTCCGAAGAAAAGATAACCGAGGACTCCGCCAAAAAATTTGTGCTCATGCTCAAATCGCACGGCCATCTTTCTGTGCTCGAACACAGCAATATTGTGATCAAAGTGGAAAAAGACCCGGCCGCGCAGATTCCGGGCGGACCGGAGCCGATCACCTTCGCAGACATTGTCAATGCGCTGCCCGACAGGATGGGCTTTCACCGCATTTTCCCTGTTGATTCGGGATCGGGGTTTCTCATGGCGGGGAATTTCCGGGCCTGGATGGAAACCCTGGATGGCCTGAAGAGGCTGGAGCACGCACATGGTTTCCTGCTCCAAAGCCTGAACAGGTTTTTCCCCGCCCTCTTTCCCGCAGAGGGGCAGGCGGAGGCAATACCCTCGCGAGCGTCGCTCGTGGGAGAAGAAGAGCAACTGGAGCTGCTCAAAACAGACCCCTATTTCGACCTTCCAGTTTTCGTCTTCAGGTTCGTATGCGACCGAGGCATAACGCACGAGGTGGTGCGGCACCGGGTGTTTTCTTTCACGCAGGAAAGCACCCGTTATGTTAACTACGAGAACAAAGGCATGGTTCTCATTGTGCCCGAAGAGCTATACAAATCATACGATGCGGCCAAAGGCGAGCTTGCGCCTGACGACCCTCTGGCGGGTGAATGGCGCAAGCGCGCGGAGGTCCTTTTCAACTGGTACAGGGAAGACCTTGACCGAGGCTTGAGGCCGGAGATCGCGAGGGACATTCTGCCGAACCTGCTCAAAGGCGAGATTTTCGTCAGCGGCCGATGGAGCGGCTGGAAGCATTTCATTTTGCTTAGAGATTCCAGGCAGGCGCACCCGAGGATTCGCTTTCTGGCAAAAGAGGTAAGGAAGTATTTTGCGGGGCTTGGGATCGAGTGCTAACGCCCTGAAAAGGAAATCTTTAGGGCGAAGACGCGAAGGGTAGGACATGGAACAGGAAGGGATGCGGGAAATATTTTCGCTGCAAATGGAACTCAATATCCAGACCCTGGCAAATGCAGGCAAGGATTTCGAGTCGACCATGAACGATCCGGAACAAAGACCCGTCTGGATCGAAAACTACCGCAAAGCGCTTTCCGCCGAACTTGCCGAGCTGATCCGGGAGGTGAGGGACCACGGGCTTGGGACTCAGAACGGCAAGGTCGAAATTGTCGATATGCTCCATTTCCTGGTGAGCCTTTCCCAAATTGTGGGAGTCGAGCCTGGAGATGTTGCGTCTTTCAGCGCCCCGGAAAACGGCGCCTCGTTTGAGACCTGTGCCATCCTGGCATTTCTTGGTATCGACGAACTTCAAAACAGCCTCAAGTGGAAATGGTGGGCGAAAGGCGGCGGGTTTAAACCGGAGAGGGCAAAAAGCGCCATTCTCGACCTTTGGAAAGCGCTTGCCTGCACCTGCTCCGTTTTTAATCTCGGTTTTCCCGAGCTCAAAAAAGTCTACATTGCCAAAAACAGGATCAACTTCGAGCGGCAACGGCAAAATTACAACGAGGACACAAAGACCGAAGCCGACAATCTTTCCATATGAGAGATTTACGTGACCAGATCCAGGCAGGATAAGCCCAAACACCACCGGCTTTCATTCCCGGCAAAGTTCATCAGTTTCGAGGGGATTGACGGGTGCGGGAAAAGCACCCTCATGGACCAGTTGGCGGACTGGCTCACCAGGGCTGGAATCCCCTTCGTCAGGACTCGCGAGCCGGGCGGAACGGGAATCGGCGAAAAAATCCGCGAAATCCTGCTCGATCCTGCTTCCTTTGAGATGAGCAACCGCGCCGAAGTGCTCCTGTATAGCGCCAGCAGGGCCCAACTGACCGAGCAGGTCATCGTTTCCGCCATGAAGAAAGGCTCGTGGGTCCTGACCGACCGGTTCGTTGACGCCACCTTTGCCTACCAGGGATTCGGGCGTGGTTTCGACCTCGATCGCCTGAGGATAATCCAGGAGTGGACAACAAAAGACCTGTGGCCCGACAGGACCATTCTACTCGACTGCGATATAGATACAGCAATGTTCAGGCTTGGGGCCCGGGATGGAAAAGACCGGGACCGGATCGAACAGGAGGAGCGCATATTCCATCAGAGGGTCCGCAACGGCTACCTGGAGCTTGCCGAAAAAGAACCGGAGAGGTTTCTTGTCCTGGATGGTTCCAAACCCCTGGAAGAGGTAATCGAGGAATTCTACGAAAGGTTCTGGCTGATGGAAGTCGCACGCTGACTTTATTTATCAACGGTTAGGGCCGATCCGGCGATTTCGGGCCGGTTTTTGTCTCGTACGGGTCTGAGGGAGCAATGATGAGAAGAGCTTTGCTTGCCTTAATGATGTGTTGTGCTGTGTTGGGGGTTGTTCTGCCGGTCCATCGAGCGAAGGCGGGCACAGAAACCATAGTGACGGCCGCGCAGGTCAATGGCACATGGCAGAACAAAAATGGCACGTTCAAAATCCTGGCCCTGGGCAAACAGCGGCTCCAGGTCTCGTTTTCAGGTATCTTCAGATACAACACGCCCGCCGGTCCATCGGCTAACGAAGGAGAAGGCAGCGGCATTGCTTTCATCGAGGGAGACACTGCGACCTTTAAGCCTGAAGATGCTGAGGATGAATGCGTGATTACGATGAAATTCACAAAGGACAAGCTCACTGTCACTCAAGAAGGCATCTGCGGATTCGGCTTCCGTGTCACTGCCGCCGGTATTTATCGCAAGGTGAGCAGCCGTAGATAGTTTCCGCCCGGATTTCTTGTCCTAAAAGTGTCCTTTTCCGCCCTGGGGCGGTGGGACCGCCGCGCGGCGGTATCCATATACGCCTCCGCGCAAGCCCTCGATTTTCTTGCCAGGGCGAAAAATATCTCCTTTCCGAACTGGAAACTGCAAGTGTCTCATCCGGTGTTTCCGGATGGACACTAGATAGAAAATAACTTCAAAGCGCCCGCGAGGACTCGCGGTGGACGCAATGGACATGGTGGACGAAGTGGACCTCCGCAGGCGCAAGCGTTGACGCGTGAGGGCGGCGCGGAAAGGGGCTGGAACGGGTTTAGACTGAAGGTGCGCACGCGAGGACGCGCGGAGAAGCCGCTACACTTGATACTTTCTTGAACTCGACTTGGTATGAAACGGCAGCCGGTCCGCATCCCAGTTAGTGTTTTTTCTATCTGACTTTCGTTTCAATGGCGGTGATATGGTCAATAGCGACCAGAGCATCATAAAACTCTTTCTGGCTTAGTTTAGCAAGGTGCAGGAGGTTGCCTTTAACATCACTCACTATTCCAGTGATTGTCTGGCCTGATGATAAAGTGAGTGTTACGCTCTTGCCTTTGAGTGTAACCAGATTCTCCATCATGGATGTATTTACATCAAAAGCGACAGCTTCCTTTATCCCTTCTTCACCGGCTGAAAAGCTTCGTGGTGCTGTAAATGAGCTTACTCCAAAGATCATAATAAGAGCTATAACCGTTACCATTATTCTGTTTCTGTAAAGTTTTTTCATGATTATGCATCTCCTGTTTTATCTTACGTGTTGTGAGAAGGACCGAAGCCTCGTCCCGGCTATGAAAAGTGCAAAACCGCGATTCAGCAGGCATCCTGTACTTCCTTGACCTTGACGCCCAATCCGGGGCAGTTTTCATTCCAGGTGCGGCCAAGCAGCTACGGAGTCATTACGGACACCACTTTGCCCTGCATGTCAAAAGTCAGCCATCCGTTCTTATCAGCGCTCTGTGCCCGAATCTCGATGGCGACATTCGGGTTGACGGGCTGCATCTTCTGGTGTTTGGCAATTGTAATGCGTTCGATTTTGCCACCTGTGATTTTCAGGCGCTCAAGGGTGGCTTTCTCCAACTGCGCCAGCATAGGAGGAAGGGAAGCTTCAATTTCGTCGAGATCGAAGAATGACTCAGGTTTAAGACCTCGGTAGAAGGGCGTCATGTCCATACCGGGCATGTCGGCGAAGTGGTCCTCGTCATACAGGAATTCGCGAAGGTGGCCGGGCTGATTTGGGTTGGGGGCCGTTATCATGGCGCGGTGTTCATAGAAACACAACTCGATGAGCTTCGCATGGGGCCCGAAAGTTTTCTTGATGCCCAGGATGGCTTTCGCGGCGCCATCAGGCTCGAACATGCTCAAGTGGACCTGCCGGCTCTTGGGCAGTTTTACTTTCATGACGGCGCCCCTGGGATCGAACTCCACTTCGCCGTTCGCACCCTCGTCATCCCGGATTTCGACTGTCCAGCGCAGTGGCTGAGCAATGCCCCCGAAGACCGGTTTTTCCAAAGTGACCATGTATAGGCGGCCTTTGGGAATCTCGAGCTTTAGCTGTGCCTGCTTGAGGATCTCCGGGATGCATGACCAGTCAACATCATCCACAGCAAAGAACCGGTCGTCGGGAAGCTGCCTCGCGCCGGGTCCGCCGTTGAATGCATCGAGGCCCATCAAGACACCGTTGAGGTTTGCGGTAAAGCTCATCAGCCTTTTCGGCTTCTGTGGATCGCGCGCATCAAAGCCCAGGAAGTTCCTGTTCAGGTGAAGCTTCAGAATGCCCGGGGTGCTGCCGAAGACCTCGCGCATCGTGCCGATGATATTTTGGAGCTCCTTCACATCGGCAAACAGGTTGAGGTTTTTCGCGCGGTTGGTGCCGTCGAGATTGAGACGGTTTATGTGCCCTTTGGCATCGGCGTGCGCATTAGCGTATTCGCGGTCGCTCTTCACATGGATTTCCCATTCGACATCGCCGCAATGGGCAGATGGTATAAGGAAAAGATGCCGCTGGATATGAATCGAGGCGACCGCACCATCTTCCAGTGCGGTGCGGTTTACGGCGGACTGTGATGTCTCTGAGACGCCTGCTATGTTCACTTCGCTGAGGTCAAAAAGATTTTCATCGAGGTTGTCGTTGATAAGAGTGAGCTGGACCGGCTTGGGGCCGCTGAGGTTCACTCGATGGTAATGGTAATAGCTATAGGACCAATATTCATGTTCGAGACTGTATTCGTCTATATGGGAGGGTTGCGCCGGGTCCTGTACCCGAACGGTTAGAGAGAGCGGCGTGATGTCCACATTCAGAGCCCTGGCAGGGTGCCCGATCATTTTGGAAAGCTCCGTCATCGCGTCCTGTGCGGCCGTGCCTTCAAAGAGATTGACCTGCTTCACATCTCCCAGCGTCACATCTCCACTACAGCCGGTCAGCAGCACCATGGTTGCGAGAAGCAATGCCGATGCCGCTTTGCCAAATTTTCCAGCCGCCTGGCAAAGGCATACACGAAACGATGATACGGCCTTCATAGATGGCGTTAAGGCCCGCAGATCCTGATACCGGATCAGTACGGATTGGCATTGGGCTTTGTTGAATGGCCACTTAAGGGCCGAAGAGACAGCGGACATTTTCTCTTCTCGTCAGGTGATGTGTAAATCACTACCAAGCATAAAAGATCACCACTTGCGGGCGAAAGGTCAATGCCCTTGAACTCGGATGGTCGTATGTCCACTAATCGCCGAAATTGGTCTGATACCAACTTGCGTTCAGGATCGGGCGGGGATTAACCCCGCCCCTACCGATAGGTGTCGAGGTAAGGTTTACGGACATTTGGCATTGCAAGAGTTTTTTCGTATGTAATCCGACCCGGAAATGCGGTTCGGGTCCACTTGGGGGGCAAGTTGGCACGTTATTCAGGTTTATGAAGGCGTTATTTAATAGAAACCCACGCGCTAACCGCGTGATAATGTGGATCATAGTTCAACAGATGATCATTTGGACGGAACTATTTGCGTTCCATCAGATACCAGATAAAGGAACAGAACTATTGAAGCTGCACGGCGTGCCGGCGAGTTCTGGGGCAGCATCCTGATGCCCAGGGTTTCCTTACCTCGAAAAAGAGTTCCATCTTCAGACCAATAGATGGGCAACCCCGAGCCGTTGTCCAGGGCGCCATCCATACCGACCTTAACAAGCGGTGTTCCGTCAGCATTTTCAAGAAAGTCATTATCCCGCAATCTTGCGACTAGTTTACCACTCGCGTCATGCACTGATCCCAGTACGTCGATTAGGCCGATCTCCTGCGTCTGTTGGCGAATATGCCCTGTTTCACTCATCTCCAGGAGCATTGTGTCATTTTCGCCAACCAGCTTAAACGCCGATAATGTAACTAACGGATATTTTTGCGTGTTGTTCGAACCACTTGATGCGGCACAAGCGCTCAAAGCAAAGAGAACTACAAAAACAGTGACACGCATATAACTCCTTAACGATTCCGTTCAAAGTGGTTTCGGATTTTCGGTGCCAAATTACTTTGCTCCGGCCTTGATAAGCAGGTCTTTTACCTCCTGGTGACCCCTACCTGAGGCGTACGTCAACGCGGTTTTGCCGCCATTGTTTTTGGCATTGACGTCGGCGCCCTTACCAAGCAGCAACTGCACTACCTCTTTGTGGCCATTCTCGGAGGCATTCATCAACGCGGTTTTGCCGTCATCACTCTTGACGTTGACTTCCGCACCCTTACTAAGCAACTCCTGCACGACCTCCATATTGCCATTCTCGCAGGCAAACATCAACGCAGTGCAGCCGGCGAAGAAAATGTCGTCATTGTTTTTGGCATTGACGTCGGCACCCTTACTAAGCAACGCCTGCACGATCTCCAGATAGCCCCCATGGGAGGCAGCCATCAACGCGGTTTTGCCGCCATTGTTTTTGGCATTGACGTCGGCACCCTTACTAAGCAACGCCTGCACGATCTCCCCGTAGCCATTCAGGGAGGCGACCATCAACGCAGTTCCGCCCTTATTGCTTTTGGCATTGACGTCGGCCCCTTTGTCGAGAAGTGCCTGAACGATCTCGTGGTGGCCGGCCAGGGAGGCGAGAAATAGTGCGGATGCGCCTTCATTGTTCTTGGCATTGACGTCGGCCCCGTTGGCGAGAAGGTGGCTGACCTCTTGCAAATCGCCACGCTTTGCTGCTTCGATAAAATCTTCATTGACTCCAGCGACGGCAGCAGTCGCCCAAAGTGCTACGACCGCCATCAACAACACCATCATTCCGTTCTTACAGATTGCCTGCCGGCATGTTCTGGAAACCATCTCCTTTTACCCCTTTCTGCCTGAGCGAATAATAATTCTCCTCAGAAACACTATCCAGTTAGTGAAAAGGTATTGCATAACTCTATTAGGTATGACCGGGATGCCCAGTTGTTAAAAAGTAAATCAAACGATTCCTTTTGTCGAGCCGATTTATCGTGTTGGTTTACCGTGCGGAGTCCCACAAAAGATCTGAATCCTGGAGGGCTTGGAGTGGAGAAAGTGGAAACCGGAACGAGTCGCTGTCATGTTTAAGGCCGTCATGCGCCTGGCGCAGAGTGGTTGCCCATGCTTCCAACCTTCCGACAATCAGGATTCAGGGTTTAGGCAGCAGGTATAAACATCCAATGCTGCATCACAATTAGTTGGCATTGTAAAAATGAGTTCACTATGTACGATGACAGCATATTAGGTCCGCCGTTATAATGATGGAATCTATTACAGGGAACTACAATAAGGAATTGAAGTAATGGCGCCCGACCGAATCGAGCTTGTCCCGGAACACCAAAAATTTATAGAGACCCTGGGATGGCAGTGGGGAATCTGGGGTTCCTTTTGTCTCTTTCTGGCTTTGCTGATCATGGCTCCCTGGAAAGGGCCTCCGTTATCCATGCAATGGGAGATCTCGGCGATTTCGGGCGCAACTGGTCTATGTCTTGCCGGTTACGAGATTTGGCGGCGCAGGAATCGCACCGTTCTCGTGAAGGATGGCGAGCAGATTGCCGTTTACCGGAAAGGTCGCCTTGATTTGATTATTGCACCCAGGGAAATCATCCTGGTGAAAACCGGTCTGGACATTATCCTCGAGGTAGGGGTCGGCCTGGGAGCTTTTGCAGTGCTTTTCACGGCAATCGGCATCATGGAATTTTTCAGAAATGGGCAGGAGAGCATCGTCGATTCCCTACTCATCATGTTGCCGGGCCTAACTTGCGGGGCTTCCCTGATCTCAGCGGCATGGACGATGTTTGCCTGCGCTCACTTGCGGGTGCCTGTCAAGGGCAGGCGGTTTATGGCAAAGGAGACAGTGCTGCTGCCCACTTCACGAATGCAAGAACTATTTTCACTTTTTATTTAAGTAATACGGTTAGCGTTTTCCGTTCCAAAGATCAATTTGAATATCCGCCTCATCGATCAGGTCAAAAAGCTAAGATACACCCACAGGCTTTCCTTCAAAGTTTTCCCGCCATTTTCTTCTGACGATCCATTATGTATCGAATCCTGGATTGTATCAGCGGGCCATGTCCTATTGCCTCCTGCTCGTTTAAATCAAAATCGAGGCTGGTGGGACTGTGAATGGAGAGGAGCCCCAACCCGGCAGCCAGCGCATCACGTACCCATGCAGCCCAGGAATCGAGTGAATCCATGTCTTCGGAGAGAAGGCTCATGACCGTGAGGTTCATTTTGAGCCCGGCCATTGCCCGGTCCCCGTTAATCTCATCAACCAGTGCTTCATCCAGTCTCGGACGCCTGACGAGCACCGACTCGACGATCACCTCCAGGTAGACCGAAAAAGGGTCCCGGCCCGCGATATCGGGATTGCAGACCGCACACCGGCGCACGTCGTGCGGAATTTTGCTGTTTTCGGCGAAAAGGTTCTGCCGGGCTATTTCCTTGAAATGGGAAACGGTGTAGGGGAGAGAATCTTCCCGAGTTTCGCTGCGGCTCAAATCAGGACTTCCCTTCATAGGTATGGCACATCAGAGTAAGTAATTTATAAAAGCTAATACCCCCTCGATCTAAAACTCTTGATTTTAGTTCAAGATGGCGGTTTTCTTTGGTGGGAGGAACTGGAGGTAGAGGCACTCTTTTTTCCTCGTTTTGTCTGGACCTTTAATTGCGAGTGGGATGCCGCCCCGGCAGGAAGCTTCAGAGGCCGGCCGGTCACGAGAGGCTGAGAAGGCTTCATGCGATTTAGAGCAGCCAGAGCGGTTACGGAACATTTGTGCTTCTTGGCAAGGCCGGACAATGTATCCCCGGATTTTACCTTGTAAGCAATGAGAGCAGATGATTTCGGCGCTGCATTGGCCTTGCCCACAGGTTTTTCCTCGATCTGGGGGTGTCTGGCAATGGCTGTCAGAAGATCGTCCCCTGTTCCTATGGGCAGGCTAAGCTCATATTTGGAGGATCCTGGGGGCGTGATAGACCGGTACAACTCGGGATTTCTGGTTTGCAAGACCTCTTCTGGAATCCCGATCTGTTCGCCTACCCAGGAGAGCTTCAATCCTCCCGGAACCGAGACGGTTTCCTGCAGTGCAATGAGGTTTTCAGAGTTCAAGCTAAAACCATAGAGATCCGGGTTTCTTATAATCTTTACAGCGGCAAATACTTTGGGGACGTAATCGCGTGTTTCGGCCGGCAGATAGCCATTTTCCATCAGATCCCAAAAACTCTTGAGGCCACTTTTATCGAGCGCCCCTTGAACGGCGTTTTCGCCCGCATTATAGGCCGCAAGCGCCAAAGACCATGATCCAAATCGATTGAAGAGTAATGAAAGGTAATTGGCGGCAGCTTTCGCAGCTTTCACGGGATGGAGCCTCTCGTCGACCCAGTTGTTTTGCTCCAGGCCAAACCGGTTTCCCGTTTTAGGAATGATCTGCCATATTCCTACCGCACTGGCATGCGAACGTGCAGTAGGGGAAAAGCCGCTCTCGATCAAGGCGACATAAACCAAGTCTTTTGGCAGCCCCTTGCTCACGAAGATTTCTTGAGCAGTCGTCGCATAGAAACGGGCACGATCGAGCTGAGTTTGAAAACTGCTATGCGATTTCTCGGAAAACCACTTTGCCCAGGTATCAACAGCCGGATGATCTGGTATGAGGAGATTGCATTTTGGAACGGGTTTCTCGAAAAATGTCGTTTTAGAATGCCAAAAACTCCAATCCGGATAGATAAAGAGATCTTGCTGAGAATAAAAAGCGCCACTCCCTACAAGGAGCGCAAGGGTTGCCAGTTCGATCCATAATTGCAGTCTCTTAATGCGGTTTTTCTTATTGCGGGGCATCAAAAGGTTCCCATAAGATCTTGAGAAACGAGATTATAAGCGTGACAACTGTTTCCCTTTCCCCTCGCCCGGATCTGAGAGCCTTTGCGTTGGACCGGACTATAGAACAGATGCTGAAATTTCACCAGCCGCTTCTGTTCCCTAGCTTAAACGCTTTCCGGTCCGATATCAAGACGCCGGCAAGAGCGCCTTTGGTATCGAACATTATCATCCCGCCGATCTTTATCGTTACTATTTTCCAGTTCTAAAGAGGGCGTTCACGAACGGCTCAACTCAACCAGGAACAACCTCAAAGCCCACCATGATGGCCGCATGGGGTGTTTTCTCCGGTGGATAAATTGAGACCCCTGAACCATGGAAGTTGCTTGAAATACTAACACTTCTTCTCAATTGCTCTTATTTTTCATACAGGGCCTCTTTTACGGAACGGGCTACAACAACTCAAAGACTATGAGGTGAGGAATGAGACCAATTACCACTGGCGCAAAACTTATCGGATTGATTATCTCCGTTGTGGTGACCACGAGCGGCGCTATAATTGGGGGAGTCATGCTGGACCGGCTGGTCTTGGCAGACTTCTCTCCTTTGAGCAATATGCAGAAGGCGGCTGAACCTGATTTCAAACTCATGTCCGAAGCGTGGGGCATCATTTCGAAAAGGTATGTCGATCGCCAGGCACTACAGGCTAAAAAACTTACTTATGGTGCGATTTCCGGCATGGTTAACTCTTTGGGGGATACTGGACACAGCACCTTTTTGAGCCCTGAGATGCTGGCTATCGAGTCTCATTTCTTAAAGGGCAATTTCAGTGGCATTGGGGCACAAATCAAAATCAAGGAAGGCCATATCGTAATACTGGCGCCGATGGACGGTTCTCCGGCTCAACAGGCAGGTCTCCACTCCGGTGACATCATTTTGAAAGTGAATGGAGATGATATTACCGGCCTTCCATTAGAGGAGGCTGTGACTCGGATTACCGGCAAGCCGGGCACCTCTGTCACTTTAACCATTTTGAGTCCAAAGGCGGGACAATCCCGGGAAATCTCGGTAGTGAGGGCTAACATTACTGTTCGAAATGTCGAGTGGCAGCGACTACCCGGCTGTAATGTGGCACATATGCGAATCGCCGGATTCAGTCAAGGGGTTGCGGAACAAGTCCGCCAAGCTTTAACAGAGGTCGAAAATCAAGGTTTAACAGCCCTTATCCTGGATTTGCGCGATAATCCGGGAGGTGTGTTCGAAGAAGCTATTGGCGTGGCCAGTCAGTTTCTGAGCGGTGGGAATGTAGTTCTCGAGAAAAATGGCAACGGTGATGTCAAACCGGTTCCGGTTAAGCCTGGAGGCCTGGCGCCCCGAATCGCTTTGGTTGTGCTCGTCAACGGTGGTTCCGCCAGCAGTTCGGAAATTGTCGCTGGAGCCCTGAAGGACGAACATCGGGCCAGACTGGTTGGGGAAAAGACTTTCGGCGCCGGTACAGTGCTGCAGGAATTCGGCCTCTCAGACGGCTCCGCCATGCTCCTTGCAATAGCAGAATGGATCACTCCCGCTGGACACGTCATTTGGCACAAAGGCGTAGCGCCCGACGAGGAAGTCAGCTTGCCTGTTTCTGCCATTCCGCTCTACCCCGACAGGGAGAAGGGTATGAACTCGGCTGCATTGAAGGCCAGTGCGGACACCCAGTTGCTCAGAGCTTTGGATCTGCTTGAACATCCGGAAAGCGGATAATAGGCCCAACAATGAGAGCACAATATAGTGTCACCGGATTTCCATAAAGTTGTCACACGACTGTAACATTGCTCGTCTATTTTTCAGCCGCCAGCATGTTTAATACTCAAAATCAAAATGCATGAAAACGGTCCTCAGTCTTTGCGACTCGGTCAACTAAAAAGGAGTGCCAAGATGAAAGTGTGTTCTGCGCGCAATTTCTTAGCGTCAGCATCCCTGCTGCTTTGCCTTTTTGTGGCGACAGCAGCCTTTGCAGCCGACATTACCGGAGCCGGAGCAACTTTTCCGTATCCCGTTTACTCCAAATGGGCCGAGGCCTACAAGGCCAAGGCGGGAGTGGGCCTCAATTATCAGCCTATTGGTTCAGGCGGCGGCATCAAGCAGATCGAGGCTAAAACGGTCGATTTCGGCGGCTCAGATGTGCCGCTGACAGTGGAGGAACTTGAAAAGAACGGTCTTCAACAGTTCCCCACCGTGATGGGGGGGGTAGTACTGGGGATAAACATAGAGGGAATTAAGAGCGGCGATATGAAGCTCAACGGCGAAGTCCTGGCTGATATTTACCTTGGCAACATCAAGAAATGGTCCGATCCGGCTATTGCCAAATTGAATCCGGGCTTAAAGCTCCCCGACGCAGAGATTACAGTCGTCCACAGGTCTGACGGGTCCGGCACGACTTTCATCTTTACGAACTACCTTTGCAAGATGAGCAGCACATGGAAGGAAAAGGTCGGCAACGAAGCCTCGGTTTCCTGGCCTGTCGGTGTTGGAGGTAAAGGCAATGCAGGCGTTGCCAGCTATATTCAGCAGGAGAAAAATTCCATCGGCTACGTCGAGTATGCTTACGCCCTGGAGAATAAAATACCCTATACCCTGATGCAGAATCGAGAGGGCCGGTTCCTCCAACCCGAAAACTCGACCTTCCAGGCGGCAGCCGCCGGTGCAAAATGGCAAGAGGCCCCCGGTTTCTATATGATACTGACAGATCAGCCCGGGCAAAACAGTTGGCCGATCACGGGCGCTACCTTCATCCTGATGCACAAGGTGCAGGACAATCCCGGCCAGGCGCAGGAAGTCTTCAAATTTTTCGCCTGGGCCTACGTCAATGGGGGCAAAATGGCCGAGGACCTCGTTTATGTGCCGATGCCGGCGAGTGTCGTGGAACTGATCGAGAATTCGTGGAAACAGATAAAGACGGCAAACGGGGCTCCTGTGTGGACTGACGCTCTGGCATCAGGCAAGTAGGGGCTGGATTCACTCGTAACGGTATTTACTATCTGTTTGGTTATAATTAACATCTTATTCCGGTTAGTCCGGCAAAGGGGGATGGGCCCCCTTTGTCTATTAATAGGAAGCATTTAAGCCATGGCCAACAGAAGTGAGCTCTTGAGTGATGGGAGCAACGCCATGCCAAAGCAGATCTTTGACGCGCACCTCGATGTGCATTTTTTGGCGGATCTGCTCTTCAAGAATATCACCAGGTTTTTTGCCTTTTTCGTTCTTCTCCTTCTGGCAGGCATAACCGTTTCGCTCTTCATCGGGAGTCTGCCCGCCATAAGGAAGTTCGGCTTCGGTTTCATCGCCAATTCTGCGTGGAATCCCGTAACCGATAATTTTGGCGGGTTGGTCCCAATCTTCGGAACAATCGTAACATCGGCCATTGCACTTTTGATTGCGGTGCCCGTAAGTTTCGGCATTGCCCTGTTTCTTACGGAGATGTGTCCCCCGTGGCTCAAGAGACCTCTAGGAACGGCCATTGAACTTCTCGCCGGCATTCCGAGCATCATTTACGGCATGTGGGGACTGTTTGTCTTCGCGCCCATATTTCGTGACTACGCTGAACCCTGGATAATTTCTCACCTTGGTGTCCTGCCCCTGATTGGCTATCTTTTTCACGGGCCGCCTTTGGGCATAGGGATGCTGACCGCGGGACTGATCCTCTCGATCATGGTTATTCCGTTCATCGCCTCGGTAATGAGGGATGTGTTCGAAGTGGTCCCCCCTCTATTGAAAGAGTCTGCTTACGGGCTCGGGGCCACCACCTGGGAAGTGGTCCGTAACATCACTCTGCCCTATACGAAAATCGGCGTGGTGGGTGGCATTATGCTCGGCCTGGGGCGGGCGCTCGGCGAGACGATGGCCGTAACCTTCGTGATCGGTAACGCTCATGATCTCCACGCCTCACTTCTCATGCCGGGAAACAGCATTGCCTCGACCCTGGCAAACGAGTTCACAGAGGCGATCGGGGATGTTTATACATCCTCGCTGATCGAACTTGGGCTATTTCTTTTCGTCATTACCTTCATTGTGCTTGCGTTTGCCAAACTCCTGCTGATCCGGCTCTCGAGGCTCGAGGGCAAGTTGTATTGAACCGGAGGATAATGCATAATGATTTCGCTCCATAGCAAACGGCGTCTTATGAATCTGCTGAGTCAGATAGGCGCGATGCTCACCGTTTGCTTTGGCCTGTTCTGGCTTGGGTGGATACTGTTGACGCTGTTGCAGTATGGAATTCCGGGGATGAGCCTCAGCGTTTTTACCCAGATGACTCCCCCTCCGGGGAGCCAGGGAGGATTGCTCAATGCAATTGCGGGCAGTTTTTCCATGGTAATGTTATCGACGCTGATTGCGACCCCAATCGGAATTCTTGCCGGCACTTACATGGCGGAGTATGGACAAAGGGGCTGGCTATCGCCTGTCACCCGTTTTATCAACGACATCCTGCTCAGCGCGCCTTCCATAGTGATCGGGCTATTTGTCTATGAAGCCTACGTCGTTCAGGTCAAGCATTTTTCGGGGGTTGCAGGGTCCTTCGCATTGGGGATACTCGTAATACCTGTGGTTGTACGAACGACAGAGAACATGCTCAAACTCGTGCCAAACCGCTTACGCGAAGCGGCCGCCGCGCTCGGTACGCCCCAGTGGAAAATAATCATCATGATTACACTCAGGGCGTCGCGGGCCGGAATCATAACGGGAATTCTGCTTGCGGTCGCCCGAATCAGCGGAGAGACCGCGCCGCTGCTGTTTACCTCGCTCAACAACCAGTTTTGGAGCAACAATTTCAACCGGCCCATGGCGAATCTTCCCGTAACGATCTTCGATTATGCGATGAGTCCCTACAGGGACTGGCACAGGCTCGCATGGGCCGGGGCCTTGTTGATTACGCTCGGTGTTCTCGGTTTGAACATCCTGGCCCGAGCGGTTTTCAGACAGAACAGGCCCGGCGAATGAATCGTTCTGGACAGGAACGTGAGGATATGGCAACCACACCCGTACAACCAAAAGTCATTGTCCGCAACCTGAACTTTTATTACGGGGAAACCGCCGCGCTCCGTAATATCTGTGTTGAAATTCCGGAGTATCGCGTGACGGCGTTCATCGGCCCGTCGGGCTGTGGCAAATCCACTCTGCTTCGCACCTTTAACCAGATATACAAGCTCTACCCGAATCAAAAGGCAACGGGTGAAATTTTTCTGGACGGTGTGGACATCCTTCAGAACTCGGGCGATCTAAACAGGCTGCGAGCCCGAGTGGGCATGGTTTTCCAGCAGCCTACGCCTTTTCCAATGTCCATCTATCACAACATCTCCTTTGCCGTAAAACTCTATGAGAACCTGCGAAGAGCCGAGATGGATGAAAGAGTGGAATGGGCGCTGCGCAAGGCCGCATTGTGGGACGAAGTTAAGGACGTTCTCCACCGAAGCGGCAACAGTCTGTCCGGCGGGCAGCAACAGCGGCTGTGCATAGCGCGGGCCATAGCCGTAAAACCCGAAGTGGTGCTGCTCGATGAGCCGGCTTCGTCTCTTGACCCGATTTCCACGGCGCGCATCGAAGAGCTGGTAACCGAGCTGAAGAATGACTACACGATCGTAATCGTAACCCACAACATGCAACAGGCGGCGCGGATTTCCGACTTCACGGCGTACATGTATCTTGGGGAGTTGATCGAATTTGCCGAAACGGAGATGATTTTCACGCGGCCTGCCATGAAGCAAACAGAAGATTACATCACAGGCAAATTCGGCTAATCGGGCAGCTTGGTTCACGCTGTCCGATTGGCTTTACAAGCCCTTTAAATCTCATCCAACCCGTGTATTCCATCAAGTGGTGCAGTGAGTTTTGGCTAAGAGCGCCCTTTGAAGCTCGAATTGGTTCGGGAACCTGTGTGTAATTTCAAAATCCGGCGCATATTTTCTCGGCCGTTGTTTCGGCCAGCTTCATCACGTCTTCATTGGCTGCGACTTCCCCCGCTTCTCGAACCCCGCAAGCCCGAATGAGATGGCTCTCACTAAATCCATACCATTTGAAGAAATAATCGTATCTTTCGAAGATATCGGCAAACCTTTCTTGATCCGGATTCCCCTGCGTGAGAACGAAAACGAGCTTTTTGCCCTCAGATAGACGGCTGGGCTTGGGGTTGGTTAGGTAGTCGGATGCCAGATAGGAGTAAGAACGGTCTATGAAGCCCTTGAGTTGGCTCGACAAATCGCCATAGTAGACTGGAGAGGCCAGCACCAAAACATCGGTATCGCGAACCGCCTCCAGGACTTCGGTCAAATCATCCTCCAGTGCGCATTGGTCGAGCTTGGTCTTGCACGCCATGCATGCCTGACAGCCGCGGTATTCGAGCTTATTCAGGGCGAAGGTCTGAACTTCTGCGCCAAGCCTTTGAGCCGTGGTGCAGAATCGGCTTGCGATGGCGGCACTATTTCCCTTTTCCCTCGGGCTTCCAAGCAGGCAGACAATCTTCATTTCACTCTCCCTTAATAGTGAACCAAATTTATCTTCCGTGGGATGAAGAATAACGGCGAATGGCGCTTCGGTCAATGGGAGGGTGATCCGTCACCGCACCACAGTTTTATCACGGTTTCGGCTGACAGGGACTCGGCCCTTGAAAGAATAAGCGATTCTTGCAGCCATGTCCCAACATACAAAAATGTCCCGCAATTGCCATTGGTTAGCTGATGAATATGGCTCTTTGAGCTTATTCTGTCTCAATGAATGTCATAGAATTGTCTCAGAATTGTCACCTCATCTAAATCAAAGTGTCACTTGTGCGTGCTACAAACGATCAGTCAGTTGGACATATTTGCAAATGAGATGTCCCGGGATTTTCGTGAGGAAGCTTGCCGGCTTCTGTCCTATCGCGAAGCATGTTCGATGTTTTTGGCGATTGCCTCAGCAGAATGAGGCCTGGGGTTTTTGGGGAGCCGATTCCGTGGAGGAAGACCAGGGGCTTGTGCTACAGACAGCCCTTCGATCTGGCGATTGAGCCTTAGAAAGGGGTGAGTATATGATGATCAAGAAGATGTTGTGTTTCAGTCTGGTATCGTTGGTCCTGGCATACGGCCTGTTTTGCTCGACCGCTGATGCCGCCGAAGACTACGTGAAACTGATTGGAGCGGGGGCGAGCTTTCCGGCCCCACTATACAGCAAATGGTTTAAGGACTATCACGGCCTTCACGCGAACGTTCTTGTCGACTATCAATCAGTCGGGAGCGGCAGCGGCATCAAGAACTTCATCAATAAGACCGTTGACTTCGGCGCAAGCGATGCGGGCATGAAACTTGAGGAGAGATCCCAGGTCGATGCAGGGGTGCAGTTGCTGCCGATGACCGCGGGCGCCATCGTGCTGTGCTACAATCTTGAGGGCGTCCCGGAACTGAAGCTCTCGCGTGAAGCCTACGCGGGGATATTTCTCGGGAAAGTCACCAAATGGAATGATCCCCTGATCGCCAAGGCCAATCCGGACGCGAAGCTACCCGACATTCCGATCAATGTGGTCGTCCGGGCCGACAGCAGCGGCACCACGTTCGTTTTCTCACAGCATCTGGCCGCAATCAGCCCTGAATTCGCGAAAAGTCCCGGTGTGAACATGATGCCGAACTGGGCCGTAGGCACCCGGTCTAAGGGCAACGAAGGCATAACCGCGAGCCTGCGCACCACACCAGGATCGATCGGCTACGTTGAATACGGCTATGCCAAAGGGCAGCGCCTGCCCATGGTCGCTCTGGAGAACAAGGCCGGCAAATTCGTCATGGCCTCCACTCTATCCGCCCAGGCGTCTCTGGCCGCCGTGCAAATGCCCGACGACCTGATGGCGTGGTTGCCCGACCCCGCCGGGGACGATTCCTATCCCATCGTGACCTTTACCTGGGTGCTTTGTTACAAGCGCTACGAGGATGCAAACAAATTGCGAGCAGTAAAAGCCGTCATCGAATACGGCCTGACCGAAGGGCAAAAGTGCAGCGAGCAACTCGGCTACGTCCCTCTGCCTGCCCCTGTCGTAGCAAAGGTTAGAGAGGCCTTGAACAACATTCAGAGCAAATAGCTCCGAGGGAAGTCAAATCATCATGTCTGCAGTCAGCCACAGCAACTTTGGTACGTCAACATCGGTCTCACGCGCGCCGACGCTCATAGAGAAGTACGGCGACATCTTCTTCAGGGGGGCTACCTACCTGTTCGCCTGGCTCACTGTCTTGCTGGCGCTCTACATCGTGTACACCATCACGAAGCAGGCGCTGCCGGCAATGAGCAAGTATGGATGGGGGTTCATCACGAGTTCAACGTGGGACCCCAACACCAGGGAGTATGGCGTGCTGCCCGAGATCTGGGGCACGATGTACAGCTCGCTGCTGGCCCTGTTTATAGGCAGTCTGTTCGGTCTGGCGGTGGCCATATTCCTCAGTGAACACTACCTTGGGGCGTTTGTGTTCTCCCTGTTGAAGGTGGCCGGACTCCAGTTTCACCCGATTTGGGGCAGACTGCCCGATCAGCTCGAGCGCGTGTTCAAGAACCTCATCGAACTCCTTGCCGCCATTCCGAGCGTGGTCTATGGGTTGTGGGGGATATTCTTCATCATCCCTTTGATTCGTCCCTTCTGCCTAGCATGGCATGCAAAGTTGGGATGGATTCCCATTTTTGGCACGACGCTGAGCGGCCCCGGCATGCTGCCCGCCGCCATAGTGCTCTCGATCATGATTCTGCCGACCATTTCGGCCATAAGCCTAAATGCCCTGCAGGCTGTGCCGCCCAAGCTGCGCGAAGCAGCCTATGGACTCGGCGCCACGCGCTGGGAAAGCATCCTGGCTGTCCTGCTCCCCACGGCATCGAAGGGGATATTCGGGGCGATCATCCTGGCCTTCGGCCGAGCGCTCGGTGAAACCATGGCCCTGGCCATGCTCGTGGGCAACTCCAACGTAATCAGTTGGTCCCTTTTTTCACCCGCAAACACTTTGGCCGCCCTGCTGGCAAACAACTTCGCCGAAGCGGGTCCCAAGGAAGTCGGTGTTCTCATGTTCGCAGCTCTCATTCTGCTTGCCATCACCATCCTAGTCAATATGGCCGGCGCCTTCGTTTTGAACCGCGCCTCGGTGGGCCAGGAAGGAGTTCGCTGATGAGCGAGCCTGTTATCCAGCCACTTGCTGCCCCCGTAGCCGAACCACCTGAGGCCGGGATTGACCTCGGTAGATTGGAGAAGTCACTGCGTCGTCCCCGGACGGCCTTTAACTTTGTTATGAGCGGGGTGACGAGTCTCATGACCGTCATGGCCCTTGTACCGCTCTTTTCAGTGGTGCTGATGCTGTTCGTAAGGGGTGGCAAGCGGCTGAGTCTCAGCGTCTTTTCAGAATTACCGCCCTCTGCCTTCGAACAGGGGGGCGGGTTTGGCAATGCCATCGTAGGCACGCTCGTCATGGTGGGTCTCGCCGCTTTGATCAGTGTGCCCTTCGGTGTTCTTGGGGCGGTATTCCTGGCCGAAGTCGGCCCGAAGACCCATCTGGCCAAAGCCGTACGCATGTGCGCCAAAGTTCTTACCGGTTTTCCCTCCATCCTCGCCGGGGTGTTCGCCTACGGGGCCGTGGTCCTGGTGACAGGCGGCTTTTCCGCCGTAGCCGGGGGAATCGCCCTGTCGATCCTGATGCTGCCAACGGTAATGTTGACTGCGGAAGAAGCGATCCGCATGGTGCCTTCGAAAATGCGCGAAGCCGCCGTCGGCATGGGGGCGACCCAGGCACAGACGGTCTGGATGGTGCTGCTGCCCACGGCTTTTCCCGGGATACTCACCGGAGTCATGCTGGCCGTGGCGCGGGCGGCGGGCGAGACCGCGCCGCTTTTGTTCACCGCCCTGTTCAGCAACTACTGGCTCACTTCCGGCGGTCGTATTGACTTCATGCAGCCGATGGCCTCACTGGCGGTGCTGATCTACAACTTTTCGGCAATGCCCTTTGATAACCAGGTTGAACTGGCTTGGGCAGCGGCCCTGGTGCTGGTATTAATAGTTCTCACAGTGAACTTGATAGGACAGGGCCTATCAAGAAAGAACATCGAATAAGGGACTTCCTTAGACTCAGTCACGTTCATTTTGAATAAGGGGTGGTCCCCTGGAACACGGCGAAATGAGAAGTCTTCTCAAAAGGAACAGGAGATATTTGTCATGAATCAATCTGCCGAGGATCTTTCACCGCTGCCCGGTAACTGCACTGATGGCATAGTTATCGACTGCAACATAAAACAACTGTTCTACGGTAAGTTCAAAGCCGTACGGGATACCATCATCCCGATCGAGCGAGGCAAGATCACGGCCTTTATCGGGCCGTCGGGGTGCGGTAAGAGCACGGTGTTGCGGTGCCTGAACCGTATGAACGACCTGGTGCGGGGGTTCCGCTTTGAAGGACACGTGCACTTTCAGTGCATAAATATATACGAGCCCAGAATCGACCCCGTGGCTGTCCGCCGCCATATCGGCATGGTATTTCAACAGCCAAACCCTTTTGCCATGAGTATTTACCGGAACGTGGCCTTTGGGCTGAAACTGAACGGTTACAAGGGAAACCGGGAAGAGCGCGTCGAGCAGGCCCTTCGAAAGGCCGCCCTGTGGGACGAAGTCAAAGACAAGCTGCACAGCAGCGGTCTCTCTCTTTCCGGAGGTCAACAGCAGCGCCTGTGCATCGCACGCGCCATTGCCACCGAGCCTCAGGTGCTGCTGATGGACGAACCCTGTTCGGCCCTCGATCCCATCGCAACGCGAAGGATTGAGGAGTTGATGACGGAGTTGAAGCAGAATTACACCATCGCCATCGTCACCCACAATCTCCAGCAGGCCCAGCGTGTGGCCGACAAGACAGGCTTCCTGTACGTTGACACCACACAGGGGGGGCGCACCGGTTATCTGGTCGAATATGGCGACAGCAAGCAAATATTCGATGACCCCAAAGAAAAACACACACAGGATTATATCAGCGGCAAATTCAGTTAATCGCCTGTTCTTACCCGTCGGCGGCAAGTAAGGAACAACCCATGCGCACACGAAAAACCTTGTTGAGCCTGGCAGCCCTTGTCGTTGTCCTGACCGGACCTTCTCTTTCGGCCCAGGGGCAATCGACCCTAAAAGCGCCTCCGGGCGCCATCCTGATAAAGGGGGCAGGGGCAACCTTCCCATCATTGCTATATGAAAAGTGGTTTCAACAATACCATAGGCTGCACCCGGAGGTCGCGGTGGATTACGAACCGGTGGGCAGCGGCCTTGGAATTGAACGATTTATTGGTGTTGGTTTGGAAGAGGGAAAGCGCGTGGACTTTGGGGCGAGCGATGCCGCCATGAGCGACGCCGAAATGGCCAAAGTTGAGCGCGGGGTGCGGCTCATTCCCATGACCGCCGGCGGGGTCGCGCTGGCTTACAATCTGCCTGTGATCGAGGGCAGGCTCAGGCTGAGCCGCGCCGCATACACCGGCATCTTCCTCGGGACGATCAAGAACTGGGACGACCCCGTCATCAGGGCATGCAATCCCGGCCTTCATCTCCCGAAATTGACGATAGCTGCGGTAGCGCGCAGCGACGGCAGCGGGACCACTTTCGCCCTTACCAAACATCTTGACGCCGTGAGCCCTGAATGGCGCCAGAGATATGGCGCACAGACGGTCGTTGACTGGCATGGAGGTCCGATGCGGGCCAAAGGCAATGAGGGGGTCGCTACACTGATCAAGCACTCCGTAGGCTCGATCGGCTACGTGGAGTTTGGCTTTGCCCAAAAATTGGGCCTGGAGACGGCAACTTTGGAAAATAAGGCCGGAAACTACATCGTCCCGTCCTTTGACAGCGCAATGGCGGCAATTGCGGTGGCTGAATTGCCGGACAACCTGCGGGTTTTTCTGCCGGACCCGGAGGGCACTGAATCCTACCCCATCGTCACGCTCAGTTGGGTCCTCCTGTACACGAACTACGCCGATTCAAAGAAAGCGGAAGTTCTTAGGGAACTATTTCGATGGTGCCTGTTCGAAGGACAACGCTTTAGCAAGGACCTCGGCTATATCCCGCTCCCGCCGAATATCGCCGCTAAGGCCGCCGCCGCCCTTGGTACGATCGCCCCATAGTGTTTTCGTGTCCTGATAGATTGGCCGATGCTGCCTGCGTAAAGGTCTCAAAGTGCAGGAAATTCGAAAGGGACGCATGAAGCAAAACAGCCGCACATTGGCAGCTGTTAAGCAGTTGTTTTTACGAGTGCCCCAGGCGTGACTCGAACACGCGGCGTCGAGATTAGTAATATGAAGCCCCGAGCTTCACAAATTCCTCATTAGTACGTAAATTACAGATTCCGGATGGTTTCAGACCGGCAAGACTCACGCGAGCGCCTTGAACTAGATCATAGATTGATTTCGGTCATTCCTTTCAATCTCAATTTAACACTATATCCTGCGCTCCCAATGCTCCATGGGAACTTTTCAAACGGTGCCCATTGTGGTTTGTGGCCCATGAAGGAATACAGCGCGACCTTTACTGAACAGCCAGTAGATCCCGTTCATTGTCTTTCATCCTGGTTTTCTATCCTGGCCACTATCTAGGCCTCCGTCCTAATGCCCATCAATTGAAAGAGTGTTCCTCGTAACTTGAGCCTGCATTGTGCAGAGGAGTTATTGCATGCGGGGATGGTGGTGCGCCCTGAAATTGCCCCAATTGTAATGTCGGCATTTTTCTTGCGGGTTCTGATTGGAATATCGTATGATTTACGGACATCTGGCATTGCAAGCGCTTTTTCGCATTCAATCGGACCCGGAAATGCGGTGCGGCTTCAGTTGGGGGTCAAGTTGACGCAGTATCCAGGTTAAGACCGCCAGCGCGGGCGCCATGCATGTTTCATGGAAGGGGCCGCACTTAACTTCAAGGCTGAGTAGTGCTTCTCAATTGCCCCCTAATCTGAAATACAATGATTCCCATTTAACGGGTAAGAGCTATCCAGTTAAAAGGAGAAAGCGGGATGAGAGTAGCTGCACTCGTGAACCCATTCGCAGGAAGCCGGACGGCCGGTAAACAATGGCCCATTCTTCTCCAGTCCATCGGGAGGGAAGCTGAGAAGGTTGATACATTCTGGAGCGAATATCCTGGGCATTGCGAATCGATTGCTGCATCAGTCCGCCGCTCCGGATACGACAGGGTGATCGCTGTGGGCGGAGACGGCACTCTGTCCGAGGTCCTGAACGGACTATGGTGGGAGGAACATGGAGATATGCCTTCGTTGGGCATGGTGCCCTTCGGCACAGGGTGCGACTACTTCCGAAACTTTGAAAACGGGACGGGGATGGCCGCCAGATTGAAAACGGCCCTGGGAGAGTCAGCCGTCAAAGTCAGTCTGGGAAAATGTCGGTACCAGGTTCAGGACGGCATGAGGCAAAGGGTTTTCGCGAATGTCCTGGGAATGGGGTTTGACGCAGAAGTGGTCCGCCGGTTTAAGAGCTCGAACCTCCAGCGGTTGGGCTTGCTTTCTTATGGCATCAGCGCTATTGCCGAGATGAGGCAGCTTCGGCCGTTTGCCTTGGATGGCACAGTGGGCGATTCCTCTTTCCGGGCCGATATGGTATTTTTCGCAGCGACCCTCGGGCGCTGCTTCGGAAAAGGAATGAGGCTTGCTGTCGATGCATCTCCTTCATATGATCGATTTGAATTCGTACGCGCTGCGCCAATGTCTCCTCTGGGTTTGTTGTCCCCCCTTATCCGAGCGTACCTGGGGTTGCGTCAGGACGCTTCCGTGATAACCAGGTTGTATGGAAGTCGGGCGGTGCTAGGCTCCTCGATGCCGATCATGTTCGAAGCTGATGGCGAGCTGCTGGGACCAACCGGCATGATTGAAATCGAGTTGATACCGGATGCCTTCTCTTTTGCCGGCGGGATGACCAAGGAGCAGGGAAACTGATCCGAAGATGCGGTTTGGATGCGTAACGCACAACTAGATACATTATTGGGAAGGATAGGTTGGAGTCTGACAATGCGCATTATTATAGCTGTTCTTTTATGTTGTTTAATCCCTGCATGGGTCTTTGCAAATGACTCTGCGGTGGAGACGGCGGCCGGCGGTTTGCAGCTGCGCAACGAGAAGCGAGTCTCCATTGCAAAGGAGCGCCTCTACATCGGGAAGCAGTTCATTGGCCGGGACCCTTCCAATCTACCGCACCTCCAATACAAGTACCGAGTCAATGTTGAATATGAGTTCATGAACGGTTCGAGCAAAGACGTCACTACCGAGGTAGCGTTCCCCCTTCCACAGTTCAGCTACCCTGGTGAGGATCTCATCCAAGACCGCAAGGTGCGTAGATTCAAAGTGGAGGTGGACGGCAAAGAGCAACCGTTCGAAACCGTGGTGAGGGCGATAGCCAAGGGTCGTGACGTCACGGACTTGCTTAAAGGATATGGAATTGAAATCGAATCGTTTGGGAATTTCAGCGAAGAGTCTTTAGGAGCTGGACAGTATCAGAAGGACTTGCTGAAAAAATATGGGATTGAAAAGAAATGGCCTGGGGATTCGAACGAAAATTCTTCAGAAACCGGCAAGTATCAGGTGGAGAGGCTTCCCAAAGAAGCGCAGGCCCGTTTGAAGGCGGCGGGTGCTCTTGACGCTGCCCTGGCCCCGAATTGGAGCGTATCCATAACCTACCATTGGAAGCAGACATTCCCCGCCGGGAAAGTTATCAGGGTGAGGCACGAGTACGATGCGATTCCAGGCTTCTCATTCGACTCGGATCTGAGCCGGTACCTCTCGACCCTGGAAGAAGGCTGCTTCAATACAGAGCTAAAACGTGGACTTCAAGCCGCTCAAAAGGCAGCGCCTGCTTCTAATTCAGGAGGTGAGGCACTTGTCCAGTCGGAGTGGGTCAAATACATACTCACGACAGCCAAAACCTGGAAAATGCCAATTCGCGACTTCGAACTTGTCGTGGAGGCGCCTGAGGGGGATTTCGTCAGCTTCTGCTGGAACGGCAAGACAGAGAAATTGTCGAACAATCGGTTTCGGGCAACGGCAAAGGACTTCGTACCAAATCGCGAACTCCTGATATATTTTTTCAGCATTATGCCTAATGCGGAATTATAGAGACTAATATACTTCTTCAGCGTTGGGGAGTAATAGGAGAGTGCCTGATGCGGTCTCAAAGAGAATCACAGCAGCTTCCCCTGCCTACCTATCGGGAACTTCGAGAATGAATTCGTCGTGCACCGTTCCAAACTGTATAGTTTTGCGGGCCTGTGGGTTGTTCAAGAAGTTTTTTCGGGCATAATCCGAAGCGAAAATGCGGTCTGGATGCTGCACACAACTTGCGGCATTATTCCGGCAAAACTCGAGCATGAGAGCGGGAAAGTTTCCCTGTCCACTTCCTTTGTGGACTCAAAGGGAGCCTGCCCCTTTCTGGAAAGAAGAAAACCATGAAGGTCAACAAGGTCGACCACATATGCATTGCCGTTAAGGATCTGGATAAGGCGAGGCAAGTATGGGAGCCTATCCTTGGCAAATCAGGCCCGGACGATCCTTATATCGATGAGCGGGAAAAGATTCGCGTCGCAAGGTATTGGGTGGGTGAAGTGGGACTTGAGCTCATGGAATCGACCGCCCCCGATGGTCCGGTAGCCAGGTGGATAGAGAAAAACGGAGAAGGGGTGATGGTTATCAGTCTCAATGTGGATAACACAAGAGAAGCCATCAAGGAGCTTGAGCCCATGGATTACCCCTTTGTCCCCGCTCCGGACGGAAAGAACGCCAGGCCGTTTAGAGACTGCGAATTCGCCTTCATCCATCCAAAGAAGGTGAACAGCGTGCTTCTTGAGCTAATCGACTACAAATGGGACGAGTTAAAGAAGAGATAGACTGATAGAGCGGCAAACATACAAATCCTCCTTGCAGAATCACCGGACCAGACCTGTTCCGGCCTTTGAAATGATGCTTCTCTCCCACATATCCTCAGTGTGGAAGCGAGAATGAGGAATTCAAGCTATCCTTTACCACCGTTGTCGCATGGCTGGCGAAATTGCCCGCAGTCGCAACAATTAAGATTTTTGTAGAAATTTCCGATGTGAGTAACCCTAAGATCATAGAACCTCAGCGCTTGGGAGGTTCCGATTTTTGGAACTCGAGCCTGCATTGAGCAGAGGCGATATCAACTGCCGGGATGGTCGTGTGCCCTGAAACTGAAAAACCGACCTCATTGACATATTACTTGCATTTTCGATCGCGAAATCGTATAATTTTGATGTCTGTTGGGTTGTTTGTGGAGTTTTTCCGGGCGGGATCGGGCTCCAAATTATGTTCAGCATTTGCAGGGGGGGCAAGCTGATGCATTATTCAAGTTCACTAGTCTGCGTGTGCGCATGGTGCAAGAAGGTGAGGAATGATAACGGGCTCTGGGTCGAATTTGGAACTCCAGCGGGTGAGATCACATTCACTCATGGGATTTGTCCAGATTGTGCGAGGGGTATCCGTTCGGAAATGAGCAGCTTGTGTCGGAAGCAATGATATATTTTTGTATTCCGGTCCGGGTGGCTTCCTTTCATTTGGAGAAGTTCAAACGACTTCAGTGCCACATTGTTTCCAACAGCCCTGCAACCAATTCTTGAAACCGATAAAGACTGAAGAGATTGCCCGCTGAAATAGAGTGGCGGCCCGGTTCCCTGATCCGATCTACCAAGCCGCCTTTTGCCTGAGCCATGATCGCCTCACGCGAGAGCGATCCGAGCATCAGGTCCTCTCATCTTTTAAGTGGTTCCGGCCCGTCACAGTCGCATCTTGTTCGCCCCTGCATGTCGTAACTGAAAAACCATTATCCTGTCACATATTTGTAGTGTTCTTCCTGTAACTTAAAGTAAACGCAAAAGCAATCGGACCCCAAAATGCGGTCCTGCGTCCTTTGGTAGTCAAGTTGACGCATTCTTCAGGGTTATACGCGCAAGGGACTTAAGAAAGAGAGGGCTCAGTTATGCCGAAGATCTTTGTTGTCGATGATGAGGAACACATCAGGCTCCTATATTCTGATGAACTGAACGACGCCGGATACGAAGTCATCACGGCCGAAAGTGGTTACAAGCTTCTCGAGAAAATTGCAGAGGGAAAACCGGATTTGGTGATTTTGGACATAAAGCTGGTTGACTACAACGGTCTGGACATACTCCAGGACATCCGAAACCATTTTTATGACCTGCCTGTTATACTCTCGACTGCATACGATACTTTCAAACAAGACATGAAATCGATCGCGGCCGACTTCTACGTTGTAAAGAGCTTTGATTTGACCGAGCTAAAGAAAAGAATCGCTATGGCGCTTGAAACCAGGATCGCAGTTTGACATTCCCGATTGCAGTGTCTGCATCTTTCGCCGAAATGACTATAATCGGCTGCACCCTGACTTCTCTTCACATGGCTCACCAATCGTAACGTCTGCCTCAACGGGAACTTATGGAAAGATAGGCTTCCCCTGCTTCGATCATTGTCTCCGGCTGAATTGCGGCTGCGCCTTTTGAACATGGAGAGCCAAGCACGGCCAATCCTGGTGGGTAACCCCGCCACCAGGATTTCAACTCGAGGTTTAGTTAGTTCCCGTTCGGAGTTTCCGGATGGACGCTAGTTAGGCATTGGGGGAAATACATCGAACAGACTGTTTTGAGACTGGTCCATATCGTTCGACTTGCTGGTGTCCTTGCTGGCTTTATCCAAATCGCTTTTAGCTCGATCGGTGGACTGGTCGGAAACGCTCTTGCTGCACATGGGGGATATGTCCCGGTCCGTCTTGTCACCGACTTCATTATCCGCCGCACTTGGAAAGGCCTGCGCGCTTAAAAACAGGGTCGTGAGCCCGACTGCCATAATCCTCAGTAATTTTGAGTTCATTTCTTCGATCCTTTCATAGTGATGTTCTGGTCATACGGTAAGTGCAAAAGAAAACTTTGTCCATGGAGTCGTCCCCGGGAAGTTTTTCGGGCAGAATCCGATCCGAAAAGGCGGTTCGGCATCCGCTGAGAGTCGACGTGATGAATTATTTAGGTTAAGAGGGGTAGTGGGCAGGAAGTTAAAATTTAAGCTGTGAGGAAGATTGACGTGAAGGCTGTGTGTGAATCATATAAAATATATCGCTTGGAGTCTTTTGGTTTTCAGACCTATGGCAGAGGAGGTTTCTGATGAATAATCAGGTCTACATAGTAAGCTGCCCGGATTACAATCAGGTAGATGAAAAAATGGATAAATTGGTTTCCATGATGGGCGGTATGAGCCGGTTTGTCGAACCGAATGAGAGAATTGTGCTTAAACCCAACTTGCTCCTGCCAGCCAGACCGGAACAGGCGGTCACCACCCATCCTCGGGTGGTAACTGCGATCGCACGAATGGTAAAGAAGGAGGGTGCGTTTGCTGTCATAGCAGACAGCCCCGGTTCCGGATACAAGTACAATGAAAAAACGTTAAGTACTCTCTATCGGAAATGTGGAATGTACGAAGCGGCCGAAGAATCTGGAGCCGAACTTAATTTCGACACTACCTATAAGCCGGTTTCTTTCCTGCAAGGGAAATTGATTAAGCATTTCGATGTGATCGCTCCTGTAATAGAGGCGGATGCGGTGCTCAACCTGTGTAAGTTAAAAACTCATACGCTTATGAGTTTTACAGGCGCGGTCAAGAACAATTTTGGAGTTATACCCGGACTCGCAAAACCGGGTTATCATGCCAAACTCCATGACCAGGATCATTTTGCCGATATGTTGCTTGATTTAGCCGAATATGTCTCACCCCGACTCTCCATTATGGACGCTGTTACTGGGATGGAGGGAGACGGGCCGGGGGCTACCGGCACTCCCCGGCAAATTGGTTTGCTGCTGGGGTCGAGAAATCAATTGGCTCTGGATATTATTGCATGTGAGATCATTGGTCTTCGGCGAGAGCAAAACCCGCTGCTGATCGCAGCCGGAAAACGCGGGCTCGCCCCTGCAGGTCTTGATGAAATTGAGGTCATAGGCGCCGAGATTTCGAAAATACGGTTTTCTGATTATCGACTTCCGGCAACAGCAGTAAGTGCGGGTCTTGGGGGGCATCTGAACTGGTGGCAAAAGCCATTGGAACCGTTTTTCAAAAGTTGGCTTTCTCAAGCGCCCCAGGTAATAAGAAAAAAATGTCTTGCGTGCGGGATTTGCCGTGATTCATGCCCTATGAACGCAATTACGATTATTGAAAGCAAAAGCGAGTATGCTCGTATAGACGACAAACAATGCATCCGCTGTTATTGCTGTCATGAACTCTGTCCCGAAGGGGCCATTGCACTTCGGCAAAGCCTTATGCATCAAGTCCTTGGGATTGGCGTGCAAAGGCGGTAGAGGCTAGATGTATTACCATTTATTGCGAGGCAATCAGGCCTTTTGGATTAAAGGATCGGGTTTCATCGAAAGCAAAATGATCGATGAACTCCTGCAGCATAGACGAGTGCTTGACAGACGGATTTTCGAACTCTACTCCGCAGCACCTTGTGGTGATCTGTTCCAAGGAGCTTTCAGCAACTTTCAGGTCATATACAATTCTGCATGGAACCTTGTCCAAGTGAATTGAACGACCGTTGCTGCCGAATATTTTTATTTCGGAGCGCCCTTTAATATCCTCATTAGTAGACGCATATTGGAAAGACAGCCCGCCAATGCTGATATCCTGGATTTGCCCCACGTTCATAAGATCATTGGATCTCATAAAAGCTGCGAATGCCCCTTCTTTACCCTTGAACCTTGTGAATTTTCTTTTTTCATCAACCCTTTTTTCCCCTCCGAGCCATGTAGGAACAGGAGAAGGCGCCGAGGCCCGCTTTGAGTCCAAAAGCCCGAGAACCAAGAACCAAGAAATCATAAGCATGTTCAGGCTAATCCAGCAGGTCAGCACCCAGTAGTACCACGTCATTTTGCGGCCTCCACAGTTGAATGTCCTCACGCCCCCGACAATTATTTTCCTCCATATAAGACGAAAGTCAAGGCATTTTTGTGACCCTTCACCATTGTCGCATGGGTAGGAACTTTTCCCAATTCGGGCAGGCGGAAAGGGAATTAACGAGCCGGGGGTGAGGGAAGACTCACTCAGATTATCACCATTTCGCTATCTTGCCCGAAGAATGCCGCCTGAGTCTACGTAACTGCAATATACGGTTTGTTTGTTCGGAAAATACAGTCAGGACAATCATGCCTGTATTCGTCCAGCTCTCAGGGAGCACCCGCTTATTTCAAAATCTCAGGCGGAATCCGTAATTTTGGACGAGAAGACCTGCGACCACAAAAACAAGTCCAGCTATTGTCGATCCCCGTATCGGCTCTCCAACGAAGAAATGTATGAGCATCAAGGAAATAAACGGAGAGGCGAAAATCAAGCCTGCGACCTTGGCCGTGTTTTCAGAACGCCTTAAAGCCAAGAGCCACATCACATAGGTTATGCTCATCTCGAATGTGCCGACATAGGCGGCACCGAGGATTCCACGAAACTCAGGCATGCGTACCGGATGGAAAAATAGATAATAGAGAATGGTCGGGGGCAGGCTGAAAGCAAAGCTCATAAAGAGGCACAGGACAGGTGACCTGGAGTCCTTGGTGCTGTATATCCAGTAGAGCGCCCAGACCAAAGTGCTGCAAAGAGCCAACGCAACCCCTGCAGGTTCCGGAATTTGAAAGCTCAGTAGCTCGCCTCGAGTAGAAATGATAAGAACGCCGCAATAGCTTAGAAGCAGGCCCGCAAAATTCGCAGCGGTGATCCTTTGTCCCAGGAGAGGAACAGAGAGCAGCGCAAGAGTAATGGCCCAAGTGTAGTTTAGCGGTTGAGCCTCCTGGGCCGGAAGAAGCTCATAGGCCCTGAAAAGAATCAGGTAATATAAGAACGGGTTTAGGATGCCGAGCAAAAATGAGCGAAGATACTCTTTGGGCGTGCACTGGAAGACCTGTCCGAATCCCCGGCTGGAAATGAGGACAACAGCCAAAATTACAACCGAAAAGGCCTCGGAAAAAACAAGAAGTTCAACGTTATCCAGGTATCGCAAGGCCAGCTTGAACGCCGATGCCACGGTAGACCACAATAAGACTGCCGATAGAGCATAAAGGTATGCCTGTTTTTGATTAGTCATAGCCTCGAAGTTATCTCATAATCCGGTGTTGTACCTCGAATCTTGATTTCATCATAAAAGGACGGAGTTGAGAACTAATTTATCTTATTGGGTTAATGAGCAAATGAGTATTTTTCAAGAAATTTTGCCAGGGTTATGATTTGCATAATTGCTTTCGCGAAAACCCCCCGGAAATGTTCTAAAGTGATCTGCTGCTTTATTCTCCTGTTTCTCAAGGGGGTTTGGCGAGGAAACCGGCGGTGCAAACACTCCAACCGGAACTTTACCGAGATAAGCTTTACCTGCCTCAATCATTGCAAAAGATCGGTCCCGTTGACCTTTGTCTTGCGTTTCTTATTCCTATATGGCAAGGTTCCGTGGCCTTGAAGAAGGTGCCCTGAGGGGTTTTGAGGGTCTTGGACGAACCCAAAACGGACTTCGAGGTTCGTTGTCGGTCAGGTTGATGCATTCGGAATTATTTCGGTTCAATGCATCCAGGGATATATGGGATTCAGCAAAGAGGGGAACACAACGTTTTCCTATGTCCCGATAATGACAGATTAGAGGAAATTGCACTTTACAGACCTTTAGGGAGTTGAACCATGAAGAAAAATGCAAAAGCACCGTACTTCTCATTGTTAGCGGTTCTTGCCTGCATGGTGGTGATGTCGATGGCGGTCGAGGCGCGGGCCGCAGGTCCTTCCAACCAGGTAATTCCCGGCACAGCACCGGGAGCGCCGACGGCAGTAACGGCAACGCCCGGCAACGGTCAGGCAACCGTGAGCTTTAAACTGCCTACAGACGGCACGGTCCCGGTAACAAGTTGCACCGTGACCTCGAATCCCGGCGGCATAACGGTCACAGAGAGTGGAATCCCGATAACTGTCTCGGGCCTGACCAACGGCACCGCCTATACATTTACCGTGAAGGCGACCAATGCGGTCGGGACCGGTCCGGCGTCAAGTCCCTCCAAAGCCGTAACGCCCGCCACAGTACCGGGTTCGCCGACAGACGTAACGGCAAAAGCCGGCAACGCCAGCGCAACGGTCAGCTTCACAGCCCCGGCTTCAGATGGCGGCAGCCCCATTACCTCCTACATTGTGACATCCAGCCCCGGCGGCATAACAGCCTCAGGGCCGCGCAGCCCGATAACAGTCAAAGGGCTGACCAATGGGACAGCCTATACATTTACCGTACAGGCGATAAACAAGATCGGGACCGGTCCCTCCGATCAGGGTCCTCCAACCGAGTGACTTCAGCTACAGCACCGGGCGTCCCGACAAGGAGTAAGGGCAACGCCCGGGCAACGGTCAACTTGACTTTGCCGGCAGAGTGGTGAGGAAGTGCTTTCAAGGTGTCCGGGTTATCGCCTTAAATGTGCATGTTTCCGGCTTTCCACAAATCGGCAATCTTGTGTGCCACCACAAACGGGACCTCCGGACAATCCGCATCAAGGCCTCCTCCATCGACTCCTTCACAGTCGCCGGCACTCTGTCGGCTATGTCATATCGAGCTTCGACTATTATTTCATCCCCAATACAAACTACAGCCGCGGGGACGATAAAAAGGATTTCAAAATGCATGTTATGGGAGTATTTTTCGTCGAACAGCTGCGCGTTTGAAAGGGGATAGCTGATGCCGTTGCGCGGATGAGAGGGCGGGCTGTCGAGAATTAGCGGTCGCCTTCCGCGCCCCACGATGTGAAACTATTTAAGTGATATATGTAAGTCTATCCTACGAGGTGAGAATGGAACGGAAGCTTTCAATCGGAGAACTCAAAACAATCTTTATCGCCCTGTTTCTCTTGGGTGGAATTGCCTGCCAGGGCGGTTTTTGCTTTGCAGCCGGTTCGGAGCCAACCGGGAATACGGGCCAGATTGAGGCTGTTGTGATCCAGGTCGATGAATGGGCCGTTTACGTACCCAATATGATTTTCTATTTCGATACACAAATGGACAAAAGAAAAATAGAGACATTGCAAAAGGCGGCCGGCCGGTTGCGAAACAACAAGGCCCTGATCACCTACTACTCAAAAGGAGATCCCGGCAAGGACAAGCGCATCCTGCTCGCGGATATTGTCCCTGCCGGAGAGAAACCCAATATCGAGAAACCTGGATCCGAAGCGGCTAAACCGCCCGGTGACACAGAGGAAAAACCGATCCGAAAGCTTTCGGAGGAAAAAGTGTCACCGACAGATGTTGTCCCTGCCGAACCAAAGAGACCCGAGAAGCAGGCCGCTCTCCAGGCGGTAAGCCAGAGCGCAACAACCGGACAGTCCGTCCCGGTTACAAAAGAGGAGATCAGCGCATTCGTACGCCGTCTCCTTTATTTGAACGGGAGGAAGGACCTGACAGCCTTAGCGCCATTTTACGCCGACAAGGTGGATTACTACGACCGGGGCATTATCAGCAGGGATAAGATCCTCCTGGACTTGAAAATTTATTTTCGAAACTGGACTGAGGTTGATACGCGGTTGGACGGCGACGTTGTAATGGCAGGCTTTGAGCCCGAGGTAAGAATCGTAAAATTCATATCCTCCTTTTCGGTCAAAAACGCGAAAAAATCGGCAACCGGAAAAACCGAGAACATGTGGACGATTCAGAGAATAAACGGTGAGTTGCGTCTGATTGACGTAAAACAGAAGATACTTGCGGGAGACCCATCCGGTTTATAGAGACCGTTGCCGGAATACAAAGCATGCCCCTGTCCGGTGCATGGTTCTTGTGAACCCCTTGGTTATTCCGATAGCAGACGTGTAAAACGAGAACCACGCACAGTTTGACACTCCTTGGGGTTTCTGCTAGCATCGGTGCCGGTCTTCGGTCAGGGTTGCCGGCAGATGTTGTTGTGAGCAGGCTGGGCATGGATTTAATGAACGGAAGATCGGCAACACTACCATCGATTATCGTGGCTTGGACCTGAGAACAAACCATTTGAGGAGAGCGGCAGCTCTCCTTTAGTTATTTGGCAATGGAGCGAATCTGTGACGTTACAAGGAATACCTGGTATGCGTTTGACTGTGCTCGGAACGGAAATTGCCGGCCGTGGCTAACCATGCAACCGGTAGACTTCCAGGATCAAAGTTCTGGCTGGTTGTTGGTTCGCTGGCTATTTCAGCGGCCTTTGCGCTCTGCCTCTGTTTGGTCATGGAAGCAAGATGGGAGACCAATGACGACGTTGCCATGTCTATGGTCGCTCACGGCTATGGCGTGGCAGCCTTTGGGTCGCCTAATCTTATTTTTTCCAATGTTCTTTGGGGGTACCTTGTCCGCGCGGTCCCGCAAATCAACGGGACCCTCGGCTACTCAACTGTTACGCTCTGTGTGCTTATCATTGTAGGGGCAATAGTGTTATTTGGCTTGTACCGGCTCGGCGCAGGCTATATAGCTCCCATGTCTATGCTCGCCCTGTTGCTGGCGCGTCCGGTGCTTTTCCCGCAGTTCACCCTTAATGCAGGTTTAATGCTGGTAGGCGCGGTTATATGCTGTCACCTGTTTGCACGTCAGAACAACCGCCCAGCGCTATTGATTGGGTGTTTGCTTGCCTTTTCGAGCTACCTTGTGAGGAGCAATGAGTTTTTGCTGGTTTTGTTCGTAGCTCTGCCGTTGCTGCCGTGGCGAACCCTCTTGCTACGCCGCTCGTCACAGGTTGCATTATTGGCCCTCATTCTCGTGATGGCAGTTTCAACAGTTATTGACCGCAAGGCTTACCAGGGGCAGGAATGGCAGGCCTTCAATGAGCTTAATGCAGTTCGCGCGCCGTTCAATGATTTTGGCGCAGATGAGCATTTGAAAAACCGTCCGGACATATTGGGCCGCTATGGCTTCAGTATTAACGATATTGACTTGATACGAGAATGGTTCTTTGTCGATCCCGAAATCGCCAGTCCTCATGCTCTGCGAGCAATGTTGGATGAACTGGGCCTACTGCCAACTAAAGGAAACTCAGCCGCCAAAGGTTGGGATGGGATCGAGACCCTGTGGGACGCCAAGTTGCTGCGGATTGTGCTGACTGCTTTGTTGTTGGCCTTGCTACGTCCGAGTTGGCGGGTGGCAGCCAGTTGGGGCTTATGTATTGGAGCTGTCTTTGCCATCGGTCTGTCAGGGCGTCCTGGAGTAATAAGGGTATATGTGCCGTTGGTTTGCTTACTTGCAATTGCTCCCTTCTTGACCGGGCAATTTTCAGCTTGGCGCAATCGTCTCTGTACCATTGTACTGATTGTGGCAGCGGTACTCAATACTTCGCTTGTTTTTGCTGAGTCCAAAGCCGCTCAAATCACTTCCGAGCAGGCCCGTGAAGGCTTAGAGGCCTTTCCCCGTAATCCGGTAGTCATCTGGGGGATAGGGTTTCCCCTCGAGGAAGTTTATCCAGTCATGGGGGCATCGGCCGCTGCAATGTCTTTGAAGTTTTATGGATTAGGAGCGTTTACGCTCGCACCCTTCTCGGTCGCGTTCACAGAACAGCAAAAGGGGCGCGGAATGATCAATCTTCTTGTGAAGGAGACAGGCATTCCTATCGTTGCCAACCAGAAGTGTCTTAGATATCTCGAAACTTATTGCAAAGAGCGTCTCCATGGAGAATTGAAAGAGCTGTCCGCCCAGCAGTATGGGGCGATTGTAGTGAGCGTGCGTCGATGTGAGACAGGACCATGAAGGAATTTGCATGTAGGGGTGGGGCAGTTTTCAAAGCCGATTGACAGCGGGGATGGCGTTGGGTTATTTATGCCGCACCTCCTGCTGAATTAGCGTCGAATTTGATTCATCAAGCTCCGATGGAATGTGTTCAGTTTGATACGGCCTGCTCGCTGAGGGCATCTTGAAGAGATTGAGCGAAATTGTGATGCATTACATTGTTGGGTTTGATAAATCGAGCGGGTGGACGCACTTGCAGCCATCAGGATTTATTTTGGAAGCTGCAAGCAATTGATTCTTTTGGATATTAGTTGTGCAAAAGCTTGACCTTCCTGCGCAGAATTTGGAAAGTGCTCCAACGATCGCTATCGGAGAGGTAGCCTTTGCTCATCTGGGTGCAACAATCCCTCCCGAACGTCCCAGGCTTGCTCTGCCCGGAATGGGCTCCCGCTGGTGCCGCGTTGCCGCAATCCTCTTCAGCGCTGCGGTTTTCGTTGGCAGCACGATTTACGTCGCCCTTACATTTCAGTGGGGGCCAATCCTCGTGGCCCTAAAAGAAGTTAATCTGATCCATCTGATCGGCTATGGCGGATTGTCCATTATGCTCTACTGGATGATTCGCGCCCTGCGCTGGCATTTGCTGCTGAAACAGACCGACACGATCGTTCCCTTCTTCGATGTCTACATGTGTACTGCAGTTTCATTGAGCTTTTCGATCTTTACCCCCTTGCAGTCGGGAGAGATGCTCAAGGTGGAACTGCTGAAAAAGTACGGCATGATCCAACGCTATCCCGGATACGGATCTTTCCTGGTAGAACGAGCGTTGGACCTGGTAACAGTCTTGACCATAGCCGGCATCAGCCTCCTTACAGCCCTTAGCTTCCTGCCGGACAGGTCCTATGCTTTTTACCTCATCGCTGCGTCATTATCCTTTAGTCTTATAGGAATCTACGCTCTTTATAAGCTCCGATTTACCGGGCGGGCACAGCAGTTGCTGGACCACATGAAGCAGTGCATCAGAAATGTGCCAAAGCTGGTGTTGGTCACCTTTATCACGTGGGTCTCATGGGCTTCGGTTGCATTCAGTTGGTACATCCTGCTGTATTGTGGGTCGATGCCGCTGGATTTTCTTAAGACAGTAGCCCTTATGTCGACCGTAACGCTGCTCAGCATTCTAAGCCTGGTCCCAGGCGGTCTGGGTATCTCAGAAGCCGGAACATCGCAGGTGCTCATTTGGCTGGGTTTCGCTTCCACAGCCGCCCAGACCGGCACACTGCTGCTGCGTTCCTATTCGATAATCGCCATTGGTCTCGGTGTTGCCCATCTTGCTTTATGGAAAATGGTGCGAAAGCTTAGGAGCCGTCGTTCTGCGGGCGCTGCATCTGCAACCATCCCAGCAGAAGCAGACACCGCCGGAGCCGATTGAGAGACACTTTCAGAAGAGATTACGACAATGAGCAAACGGATCGCTATACTCCAATCAAACTATATCCCGTGGAAAGGCTACTTCGACCTAATCAGTTCCGTCGATGAATTCATTCTGTATGATACCGCGCAGTTCACCAAGAACGATTGGCGCAACCGCAACAAGATCAAGACCTCCAGCGGCCTGTTATGGCTGAGTATTCCCGTCAGCCACAGGTTCGGTCAACTCATTCAGGATACTACTATCCGCGATTCGACCTGGGGTAGGACGCACTGGCGTTCCCTGTCCCAGGCCTACGCAAAGGCCCCTTACTTCAAAATGTACAAGTCGGCCTTCGAAGAGTTATACAAAAAATGTAGCGCCGAGAGTAAACTGAGTAATGTCAACTTTGAGCTCATCAAGGAAATCTGCGCGATTCTAGGCATCGAAACGAATATAACATGGTCCCGGGATTACCGTCTGGTAGACGGGCAAACAGAGCGTCTCGTCGATCTGTGCAAGCAGCTTGGTGCGAGCGAATATCTTTCCGGCCCTGCCGCCAGGCACTATATAGTGCCTGAATTGTTTGCCAAGGAAAATATAGAGCTTACCTACATGGATTACTCCGGGTATCCTGAATACTTCCAGCTTTACCCCCCTTTCGAGCACGGTGTCAGTATTCTCGATCTGATCTTTAACACCGGTCCCGAAGCCAGGCTGTATATGAAGAAATTTGGCGGCCTTGATACATGTCGGTTAGCAGCTGGAGCAAGATAAAAGATAATGGTTATTTCTGTTGTCATCCCCGTGTACGGCTGCAGGGCTTCCCTGGAAGCACTCTATAGCCGTCTGGTGACGACACTCGAAGCCATTACCCCCAGTTTCGAGATCATCTTGGTGAATGATGCCTGCCCACAGGATTCATGGGAAACAATCCGTGAGATCGCTTTGAAAGATGCAAGAGTTAAGGGCCTTGACCTTTCGCGTAACTTCGGTCAGATCCGCGCGATAACCGCTGGTATGTACCATGCCGTGGGCGAGTGGATCGTGGTCATGGACTGCGACCTTCAAGACAGACCCGAAGAAATCCACCGCCTCTATTCCAAGGCGCAGGAAGGCTATGACGTGGTCTTTTCCCGCAGAACCGCCCGCCAGGACAAATTTTTCAAAAGACTCTCTTCAAAGTTATTTCATGCCTTATACGGATACTTCACGGGCGGCGAGTTTGACAGCACGATCAGCAATTTCAGCATCTGCCGTCGCATGGTCGCAGACAATTACAAACGTATGGGCGACCTGAATCGCGCGTTCATCCTGTTCATAAAATGGATGGGTTTCAAGTCGGCAGTTATCGATGTAGAGCACTCTGGAAGGAACTCGGGCCGGTCCTCGTACACATTTAAAAAGCGACTTCGGCTGGCGTGCGAAATCATCACGACGCAATCCAACAAGCCACTGGTCATGTCGATTAAGGCCGGTTGTGCTTTGACCATTGTATCTTTCTTATATGGTTTAGTGGTGCTCTACCGGTATTTTTTAAACGGCATCAGCGTCCCTGGTTGGGCCAGCCTCATTATGTCCATCTGCTTCGTCGGCGGGATTATTATTGCCGAAGTGGGGTTACTTGGACTTTACATTGGCTACGTTTTTGATCAGACTAAAGGAAGGCCACTATACATAATACGTGAAACCGTCGAGTTCCAAACTTCAAAATTGGGGGAATATCTATGATCATTATCACTGGGGCGACCGGTTTCGTGGGCCGCTATCTGGTAGATCATTTAGTGAGGGCCGGGGAAAAGGTTATCGCTGCCGGCCGCACCCGGAAATACGATTCGTTTTTCCGCGAGTTGGGAGTTGATTTCGTGCATCTGGACGTTAGCAGGCCAGAGGACTTCAAGAGCCTGCCCACCAAGGCTGTAAAGGCCTTCATTCATCTTGCCGCAATCATTCCGGCTGCCTGCCAGGACAGCAACCCTGACATTTTCGTCAAGGTAAATACCCTGGGCACTCTCTACGCGTTGGAACACTGTCGGCACAATAATATAGGAAAGTTCATCTTCACCACCACCCTGTATGAGGGCTTGGAGCATACGCAATTGCCCATCACGGTGGCAATGGGCAGGAAGTATGCCCTGACAGGTGACCACGCAGCTTATGTTATCTCCAAGGTAGCCGCCGCCGAGTACGTTGAACATTACGCACAGGAATTTGGCATTCAGGGGATTATCTTGCGGTTAACGGGTCTACTGGGCTACGGACGTCTGGAAGGGTTCTGGGCCGATGGAGTATTCAATCCAAGTGCTTTTGAAGTCTTTTACAAGCTGGCGAAGGCTGGTCAGGCACTTGAAATCTGGGGCGAACATGTGACAAGGCGCGACTCGCTATACGTCAAGGATGCGGTCCGCGCCATGCATATGGCAGCCTCAAGCGATCAGGCCCGAGGCCTCTATCTTATCGGGTCCGGCGTTGGACGAACCAACGAAGAAGAAGTCAATACCTTCGCTGAAGTATTCAGTACCAAAGACCATGCCATCCCGGTCGTTTACAGACCGGAGCTGCCCGAGAAGCAAAAGAGCTATTATTTCGATATTGGAAATGCTAAACGTGATTTCGGCTGGAAACCGGTTTACAGCTACGGGGACATCCTTGTCGACTATGATAAGGAAGTTCAGTCCGGCCGTTTCAAGAGTTTGTAAGCGGCTGACTAGATCGCGGGAGCAGAAACTGACTTTCTTGCTGCGGGTCGTGACTACACGGTCATTCTTAGCGGGCTGAGGACGAAAGTGGACTGTCCCGCTGGGGATAAATGTCGCCTCTCTATTTATTTGCGTACCGGGTAAGTGGAAATCGGCATACGCAGTGTTTACGTCAAATGAATAAAGAGACCGGCAGATCGTGATAAGGTATTGGATTTACTGGCTCACAATCGTCTCTGGCGCTGGCGTTGCCTATCGAGGGTGCCAAACCCAAAAAAGGTCCTGGTGTGGGAAAATATAATAATCTAGTACCGTTCAACTGGCCTTACATGACCGGCAAAGAGCTCTATTGCATTGCAGACGCCCATTCCCATGGGCGCCTGGCCGGTGACGGTCCCTATACCGAACGCTGCAATAAATGGATCGAGCAAAGGACGGGCTGCGCCAAGGCGTTATTGACACACTCTTGTACGGCTGCGCTGGAAATGAGCGCCCTGCTCCTTGAAATAAAGGCAGGCGATGAGGTCATCATGCCCTCTTATACTTTCGTATCCACGGCCAACGCGTTTGTGCTGCGGGGGGCAAGGCCGGTTTTTGTGGATGTGAGAGGAGATACGCTAAACATCGACGAAGACTTAATCGAAGAGGCCATTTCGCCGCGCACGCGCGCAATTGTCGCGGTCCACTATGCGGGGGTTGGCTGCGAGATGGATACGATCACGGGAATTGCTGCGGCTCATGGCCTGAAAGTGGTGGAGGATGCAGCGCAGGGACTGATGGCGACGTACAAGGGCCGGGCGCTTGGTAGTATCGGTCACCTCGGAGCTTATAGCTTTCACGAGACCAAGAATGTTATTTCCGGCGAAGGAGGTGCGCTACTCGTCAATGTCCCCGATCTGATCGGGATGGCGGAGATTTACAGGGAAAAGGGTACGGACCGCAGCAGCTTTTTTCGAGGAGAAGTGGATAAATACACGTGGCAGGCTGTTGGTTCATCGTATCTTCCGGGTGAGTTGGTCGCGGCATTTCTTGTGGCGCAACTGGAGGAAGCCGACCGGATCACCGCTGCACGCCTCGATGCCTGGAAACGTTATCACGAGCTTCTTGAACCCCTTGAATCGGCTGGATATTTGCGCCGGCCGATTGTTCCTGCTGAATGCCAGCATAACGGGCACATGTATTACATCCTGCTGCCGGCCGGGATCGACCGGCAAATGGTCATTTGCGAAATGAAGCGCCGTGGAATCTCAGCGATCTTTCACTATGTTCCGTTGCATCGATCCCCAGCAGGTTTACGTTACTGCAGGACAAGCGGTGAGCTGCCCGTGACGGACTCGGTTTCCCAGCAACTGATCCGGTTGCCGCTCTGGATGGGTATATCGTACGAGCAGCAAATCCGTGTTGTTGAGGCACTGGCTGGCGCCATGAAGTACGATCTGTTTCGAGGAAGCGGTTTAGTCTCGATCCATGATATGGCGGCATCTCCATGATCAGATCGATTGCCTGGCAGGTTAAAGGGCTTTTACCTGATACTGCATTTCATGGTCAAAATGACGAGTATTAGGTCGTGAAAACAGGAGACTGAAACCTAGATTTATTTGCACAGCACAGGAGAGTCGGAGCGGGCTGCGATTGCAGTTTTTGAGAAGGCTCGACAAAAGTCTCACACAGATTCTTACATGAATTCTCACACAAGCGTGGGCATGCCTGCGGTCCGTTGACGTAACCACTTGATTTTACAAGTGCCCCCGGCGTGACTCGAACACGCGGCACCGAGATTAGGAATCTCGTGCTCTATCCACCTGAGCTACGGGGGCGAGGGAATTAAAACTACTGCATTTCAAAAAATCCGGCAAGGCCGGCTTTTTGCCGCCCATATCAAACCGGCTTCAAGGGCCGATCTGCGCCTCTTTCCAGGATGACCTCGTCGATCAGTCCGTATTCCTTCGCCTGCACTCCGGACATATAGAAGTCCCTGTCGGTGTCACGCTGTATCTGCTCGACCGCCCTTTCGGTGTGAGTCACCAGTATCTGGTTCAGGTCCTCGCGGAGCCTCAGGATTTCCTTTGCCTGAATATCAACATCGGTGGCCTGCCCCTGGAAGCCGCCCATCGGCTGGTGCAACATTATGCGGGCATGGGGAAGAGAGAATCTTTTGCCTTTTTGTCCCGCAGCCAGCAGGATCGCCGCCATACTGGCCGCCTGTCCCATGCACAGGGTCTCAACCTTCGGTTTTATGTACTGCATCGTGTCGTAAATCGCCAGACCCGCCGTAACCAAGCCTCCCGGAGAATTGATATAAAAATGGATGTCCTTGTCCGGGTCTTCGGATTCGAGGAAAAGCATCTGAGCGATAATTACGTTGGCAATATCGTCGCTGATTGCGGTCCCAAGGAAAACGATCCGGTCCCTCAGCAATCTTGAGTAGATGTCCCATGCCCGCTCACCGCGGCTGCTCTGCTCGATTACAATTGGAATGAGTCCCACTAAGATATCCTCCTGTATGGCCCCGCGTTGGGGCTAAATTATCAGGCCTGCTCGGGTTCTTCGGCCCCGGGAGCGGATTCGGGCTCCTTTGCCTCTTCCGGTGTGCCGACGAAGACAGCTTCCGTTTCTATAAACTTAAGCACTTTGTCTTGAAGTTTTCTTTCCTTTGCCCGATCGACAATTGCGCTGTCCCGGTATTCGTTCTCGACCTTTGCCAGGTCTATGCGGTAGGCGGCTGCTATATCCCTTAAAACCTGCTCCTCGTCCTCTGAATCGAGCGAGATATCTTCGGCTTCTGCTATCCTGCCGATGACGAGTCCGGTCCGGATGTCATTTTCCGCCTGGATCCTCGAGCCTGTTTTGTATTCGCTCGTATTCAGGGTATCAGCGTCAAACTTGAGCCCCTGGCTTTCGAACTGGTGTTTGAGGTTCTGGAGAATCCTGTCGGCTTCCCGTTCGATCACTCTGGGCGAAATTTCAAACCGGACCTTGCCGAGTATTTTTCGAAGGACCTGGTCGTGCACGTTTTGAGAGGCGCTTTGCTCTGCGCGTTCGAGGAGTTTTTTCCGGAATTCCTGCCTCAGCGCCTCGATGGTCTCGAACTGGCCTGAGCCGAGGGATTTGACAAACTCGTCATTTAGTTCAGGGACTTCCTTTTCTTTGAGTTCCTTTACGGTCAGATCAAAGCGAACAGTTTTGCCCGCCAGCTCAGAGGTGGAAGCGTCCTCGGGATAGAGCAGTTCAAATGAGAAACTTTCTCCCGGCTTGCGTCCCAACAGGTGTTTGTCGAAATCAGGGTGGAGGGTGCCCTTACCGATCTCGGCCATGAAGTCATGGGTCTTGCCCTTCTCGAACACCCGGCCCTCTACGACAGGCACGAAGTCGACGACGGCCACGTCTCCTTCACGAATGGGGCGGTCGCTCTCAAGGGTGCGAAGTTGAGAATGGCCCTGGACAAGTTTATCCAATTCGCCCTGTATCTGTTCATCGGTGACTTCGACTGCGGGCTTATGGATTTTCAAGCCTTTGTAGTCAGGCAACTCGAAGGGTGGGCAGATATCGACCACAGCCGTGTAAGTAAAAGCGCCGCCCTCTTCGAAATGCGAGTCGCTTATGTCAGCCAGGGTGAGCGGTTTGAGGTCGGACTCCTTGAGCGCATCCTCAAAGGTATCCTGGATAAACTGGGATGACACCTCGTGCTCGACCGTTTTTCCATAATAGGATTTGATTATGCTCAGAGGCGCTTTCCCAGGCCGGAAACCTTTGATTTTGGACTTTTTTGCCAGATCGCGATACTTTTTTTGCAACTCTTCGGTGACTGTGGGCTCCGGGATTTCCACCCGGATTTTCTTTTGACTCGGGCTTATCTCAGTTAACGAAACGTTCATTTCCACTCTTCTTACCTTTCTGATGAAATGAGTATCTCAGGGTCGGCATAGGCGCACTTTTCTGGTGCGAGAGGGGGGATTTGAACCCCCAAGGGTTGCCCCGCTGGATCCTAAGTCCAGTGCGTATGCCATTTTCGCCACTCTCGCATCTTGACAGGCTCGTATTTTGTAGACTGAGCCGCTTTCTCAAATTTGCTGATTGTAACCATATTTGTAACCATTTCGGACTTTTGAGCGCGCAGATAAAACTCTTGCTTCGTGGCGGCCGTTCTCAGATCCTCGTCGTTAACGATGTTGTATCTCTCAAAAACCGATCTTGTCTGATGTCCACTTATAATCATTGCCACGCGCTCGGGTATCCCGGCCCGGACCATGTTTCCAACTGCCGTCCTTCTGGAGTCATGGAGAAGGCGTTTTCGGATCCTTGTTTCGGTGCACGCAGTATCCCATGATACTTCTGAAACCGCGCATATTATCCTTTCCTGACTCATTTGGGAAGACGAAAGGAATAAGCCGGCCGCTCTTTTTTCGAATTTCCCATTGAGCCGCGAAGACTTCCTTCAATTCTGAATCGAGATAGACCGTTCCGGCCTGGTCGTTTTTGTCTCGCCAGGATTGAGGCACACGATACCATTTTCCAAGTCAACTTGTGACCACTGCAAGCCCGTGATTTTCGACTTCCGCCATCCGATCTTTTACCCAAATGTAGCCATGCCTTTAAGATAAGAGGGCAGAGCATTCCGGAGCGAGACAAACTCGCCGTGCTCAAAGAATCCTTTCCTGACGCCGTTCTCCTTCAGCATCGGGATACAGGATACACGGTCAACCTTTGGCGGGGTGTGTCCGGCCCATAAATTAAGCATCCGTTTGAGTGCTGCCAGTTCGCGGTTGATGGTTGTATTGCCGGCGCCGCCTTCCATACGCTTCTCTACTTAAGCGCCGATTCTTGATGTTGTGATCTCGGTCACACGGTAGCCGTCAAAGAACTTCTTCAGGTGCGCTGAGCTGATCTCCGCCCACTCCAGGCTCTTTTCCCGGTTAATGCGATAATCGGTTAGGAAATCTGTGGAGAGGTCATTATACTTCACCTTATCGAAGTGGATCAAATAGCTACATGAAGCTGATTTTTTGATTGATATTACGCTGATCGCGGAAGCTCGGGACAATCCGGACCCCAGGGTCGAACACATTTTAGGTGGGGCGATTCTCGGCACGGCGAACGGCAGCTTCCCTGGTCTGGCCTCTACAGCGGACACTCCCATGATCAGGATCGATCTCCGGACCCAGGGTTTCCGCGACAATATCGTCTCGTCTAAAAGCGTAGTGGTGGACATGGCGCATGTTGCGCCTTATGCCATCCCGCGTGCAATCGATGTTCAAGTTTCGAGAATGCTACAGGCGCTTCCGGCTAGGAGCCCATCGGAGTATTAATTAGTTGAGGTTATCAGAAACGCTATTGAGTTTGGACGGGCATGACACGACAATAAGGGGCGATTTCTAGAGTATTTTCGATAAACTGGACAGAATGAAGTCTTGTCCGATTTTTTCCGAAAGCAAAAAACACCGGCGCGTTATTTTGGTTTGGAACTTACTTGAGGCTGGGCTTCGGTTTCGATAAGTTGCCATTTTCATCTGTTATGAAGTTACACCCTAATCTGTGAGACCGGTAACCTTCTGATTTTGTCTCATTAGTTTGCATTTGTGAAGAGATAAGCCCGGAGCGTTCCCACTGGCAGCCAAGAGCGGATTTTGCGCGGCTTTATGCCCGTCCCGCCGGTTCGTCCACAAGAAGGCAGCGGGTCCCGTCAGGTTCCTCCGCGACTTTGAATCCAAACAGGGTGGTCATCCGGGTGAAGCTCCTGCCGAACAACAGTTCCATATTTTGGGCTGGGATTGTGAACTTATCACTCACAAACTGCCTGAAATGCTCCTCATATGAAAGGAGCCTCAGCACTTCCTGAATGTTTCCTCCACTACTTCGGCTCAGTTCTTCGAACGCGCCTGAAAGCACTGCGAACCCGCATCGGGTTTCGTGTTCTGCTATTATCTCCAGCATCAGATCGACACCCTGGAAAATGTGCTCCCTCAGCAAAAAAGGCAGTTCAGCCGTCTCACGGGCGGGGATCGGGTCCCAACACGCCTGAGCCCGGCGTTGCAAAGGCCGATCGACATAGATGGAGCACCGGTCGGTTTCGGAAATCAGGAACACACATTCCCGCAGGCCTTCCTTTTCCCTGACTTTGATTCTGTCTTCGGGAAGCACAAAGGGCCTTCCATCGAAAGGCGAGAGCGCAGGCTCGCCTTTCCTCAGGGTTACGAGCTGGTCCCACGGGATTTTGCCTGACTGAAGGAGCACAAGATCTTCCAGGTGAAGGGTAGGGCTCCCCGCCCGGCAGCATTCGCCGCACTGGAAGCAGGCGGGCAGAATCGTGCGGCAGGCACCCTCGGCGGCCAGCAGCAAGCGCTTCCAGGCATCGAGCCGATGCGAGCCCTCCATGTTGTCCCAATCCGCCACCACTTCCTGAAAGGCCGGGGTCTGCTCGATTTGCCAACGGATACGCCGGGAAGGGATGAGCAAGTTGGCTTCTTCTTTCAGCAGAGCTTCCACAAAGAGTAACCAGTTTGCCCGAAACCGATCGATATCCCATGCGGAGGGATGATTTATAGAAAGCTCGTCAAGACGCTCTGAGTCTTTTTGCATAAAAATTTGCACCTGTCGAATCAAGAAAGATAACAGCCGAAGACAGCCATTAATTTTATCTGTCGGTTCTCAATCTTAGCCGATTCAAACAGATTAATAAACCTTTAGGGAAAAATTTGGGGATTGGAAAATTGATAGGAATTAAGTAATCAGATCCTCAATTGCTGATTCGCCAGGCATTTTCGAGACCTGTGTCATTTCGATTCAGAACCCGCAAACTGAAGCATCTGAAAACCGGTTTTGGGGTCTTTTTTTCGAAGGCCTCCAATTCCGCAGATTTCCAGCAGAATCACTTCGCCGATCAGCCATACATCTACCCCTGCTCTGGTACAGCCAACGGTGGCGGTGCCTTCCCGGCCCGTGGCTGCGTGCATGTGCAGCTCAGGATGCCCGTTTTCGTCGGGAAAGAGCGTTCCCACCGCCATGACTTCTTGAATTCCGCCCAATGTGTGAATTATGGGTATAATGTCATCTCCCCTGTTTTCCTCCGGGCCGACGACAAGGCGGCTCGCAGCGCCCGCCCCTCCGACAAACATTACCATTGCGCTCCGGACCGAATGCTCGCGGGCAAAATCAACCACTGCGTCCGGGAGTCGCTCTCCGGTCTCGAGCTTCAGGGCAAAAACGCGTCCGATAGTTCCTTCGCTATACTGCATAATGCGCCACTTGCCTTTTTGCGATTAAGGTTAAAGATGCCACGCCAGGATTAAAATCTCCCCCCACCCAGCCCGCCTTTGGAAAAAGGAAGAAAAAGAGCAGACCGGAGATGGAAAAAAGCTTGCCTTCAAATGCACCACCTTTAGTGTCTGTGCGTACTGCATGGCTGCGCGCAAGGTCGCAGCTCTTATCATGTCAGGCGCATTTTTTTTCGAACAAGGTATTATATAAGTCTATCATACGAGGAATAACCGTCCAAAGATGAGGCAAAAAAATCCCGGGCAAAACCCGGGATTTTGCATTCTTCCTCACATTGCAAGGCAGGATTAAATACCACATCAAGGCGATCAAGTGTTGCAGTCTTGTTAGAAGGCCGCACTGGTGGTGGTGCGGATCATGCCGTGCGCATCATGCGACGTTCCCGGCGCTGGATGCGTTTTATCGCTTTTTTCTTCTTGATTCGCCTGCGCTCCCCTTTTGAGAGGTAGTAGTTGTGTCGGCGCAAGACGGGTTGAACGTTTTTCTGGAAATCTTTGCGGAGCTTACGAATCTTTTTCTCAATGTTTTCCCTCGGTTCAGACTCCGTGCTCACCAATAAATTTCACCTGCCTTTCAAAAGGGCCTCATCCGGGAGGCAATAAAATAATCCGGCCGGAGCATAGTTTGACCTGACCAGAAGTGAGCAAATTTATACCAGTGTGAAGATTAAATCAAGCAAAATAGCTCTGAGTATAGGTATTTTACTGAGAAGCAAGATCGTAGTGCGAGAAGTGCATCGTGAAGGTTGCCCGTCCCTGGGTTGATGACCTGAGGGAGGTGGAGTAGCCAAACATCTTCGAGAGCGGCACGACCGCCTCAATCACCTGGATCGCCTTTCGCCCTGTTATGCTTTCGATCCTTCCTTTCCTCATATTTATGTCGCCCAGCACTTCTCCGAGAAATTCCTCGGGCGTGAGGATTTCGACCGACATGTAAGGTTCGAGCAATATGGGGGCGCCCTGCTCGAACCCGTTTCTAAAAGCCATCGAGGCGGCCACCCGGAAGGCAAGTTCGCTCGATGCCGCTTCCTGGAAAGTCCCGGCGAAAACGGCCGTTTCGACGTCAACGACAGGATAGCCGGAAATAGTCCCGCTGGTCAGTGCGTCCTGTACCCCTTGCTGGATCGCAGGGAAAAACATCTCCGGTATGGCTTCGCCTCGCACTTTGTTGACAACTCTATTGCCAACTCCTCTTTGCCTTGGGGCCAGATGTAGCTGAACCTCCGCAAAATGCCTGGTCCCCCCGATCTCCCGGTCGAATACCCCGATTGCCTCCGATGCATGGCTGATGGTTTCGCGATAGACAACCTGCGGCTTTCCTGCGCTCACAGCGACGTGGTAGTCCCGCTCGAGCCTGTTTAGCACGACTTCCAGGTGTAGTTCGCCCATTCCGCTGACGATCACCTGTCCCGTATCTACGCTTTCGACAAACCGGAAGGTGGGATCCTCTTCGGAAAGCTTTGAAAGGCTATCGAAAAGTTTTTCCTGGTCTGCTCTGGTCTGTGCTTCGACTGATATTGAGATTACCGGCTCATAGACTTCCACGGGCTCGAGCAGCACGGGCCGGTCCGGGTCGCAGATAGAATCGCCGGTGGCAGCCGTTTTCAGCCCCAGTACCCCGACCAGACTGCCGGCCCCCGATCTTTCGATCCGTTCCCG
>Ga0187869_10000190_pt1 | contig 72900 bp, 59 predicted proteins | sample June2016WEW_13_1_2_FD_132972 | JGI IMG/M metagenome (GOLD analysis project Ga0187869, IMG submission 132972) | Peatland microbial communities from SPRUCE experiment site at the Marcell Experimental Forest, Minnesota, USA - June2016WEW_13_100 | ecosystem: Environmental > Terrestrial > Soil >...
CGGCCTTTGCGCATCGGACTTCCTCCCACTTTATCCGATGCCTGAGAACTCGATAATTATGATAATTATCTTAGGGACAGGACACTAGGTTGTATCGACATATAGGGGTGTGCGGCGCTGGGAAAGGCCGGCGCGCGGGCGCGGACGCGGGCAGAAGGCCGTGGAGCGGGCGAAGGCGTGGGAGTAAAGGCAGTTCGTAGTTCTTACGGCGGTTCTCCTGCAACTATGAGCCCTTTCGGACATAATTCAAGGTGGCTTTTTCTTGATGAAAAAGCCACTTAGCGATTGTGCCTTGGCCTACACCTGCAGGAGATCCGCTATAGTTCGCGGTGCTCGGTTGCCGCTTCTTCAGTCGGCTTGTACAGTGATCCCTGTTCGGTATCCTTTCCCGCCCCGGCCGTTATCCTGAAATGTGACGGCAGGACGAGAACCACGGAAGATAAATGCGCGGCGGAAGAGTTGGCTGCGCGATGCGGTGCAATGGCTTGCGATTGGAGTGGCGGGTTGCTGGACGCTTTCCGCGCTGATGCTGGTGGCGGCGAAGTGGATCGATCCGCCGACCACCGCTGTGCACATGGAACGCCGCGTCGAGGCGTGGATTCACGGCAAGCCGTATCACGAGCGTTACACATTCGTTCCGTTGAAAGATATCTCGCCCAATTTGCAGCACGCGGTGATCGCGGCGGAGGACGCGCGCTTTTACGAGCACCATGGGTTCGACTGGCATGCGATGGAGATCGCCGCCGAGGAGGACGAGAAAGGCGGGCGGATTCGCGGGGGGTCCACGATCACACAGCAGCTGGTGAAGAACCTGTTCTTCGGGACGGAGCGCTCGTTTCTCCGCAAGGGCGCGGAGGCAGCGCTGGTTCCGGTGGCCGAGTTCGTGCTGGGCAAACAGCGGATTCTGGAGCTTTACCTCAACGAGGTCGAATGGGGTCCGGGAATTTATGGCGCCGAGGCGGCGAGCCGCGCGTATTACGGGGTGGGGGCGAGGAAGATCGACCGGGACGAGGCGGCGCGGCTGGCGGCGGTTCTGCCGCGGCCCTTGAAGCGGCGCCCCCAGCGCATGGACCACTACAGCGAGATTATTTTGGAGCGGATGCGGGAGATGGGGTGGTGAGGAGTAGCGGCGCTAGCGGGGTTAGCGGAGTTAGCGGAGTTAGAAAGCGGCCCACGCGCGAGCGAGGCCGGAGGCCGGGTCGGACAGGTAATACGCCGGGAACTCACACGATTTCCTGGGTCCAGCTTTCGAGCTGCTTTTTGAACTCGAGCATGAATTTGCCGGCGTCGGCGCCGTCGATGAGGCGGTGGTCGAAGCCGAGGCAGAAGTACTGCATCGACCGAATCGCAATGGAGTCGTTGCCTTCGGCGTCGGTGAGGACGGCGGGCTCCTTGCGCAGGCCGCCGACGGCGAGGATGGCTGCCTCGGGCTGATTGATGATGGGCATGCCGTACTCGCCGCCAAAGGCTCCGGCGTTGGTGAGGGTGAAGGTGGAGTTGCCGACTTCGTCGGGCGAGAGCTTTTTGGCGCGGGCGCGGAGAGCGAGATCGGCGATGGAGCGGGCGAGCGAGGCGAAGGTGCGCTCGTGGGCGCGGCGGATGACGGGAACGATGAGGCCCCAATCGAGGGCCACGGCGATGCCGAGATCGATGGTTTGGTGGTAGCGGATAGCGAGGCCGGCCGAATCGCTTTGGGGGGCGCTTTCGAGCGAAGCGTTGACGATGGGGAAGCGGCGCAGCGCGGCGACGGCGGCGGCGGCGATGAAGGGCATGTAAGTGAGCTTGACGCCGTGCCGCTGGTTGAAGGCGTCCTTGTGCTGGTCGCGCAGGCGGGCGATGCGCGTCATGTCAATCTTGTAAACCGTGTGGACGTGCGGGGCGATGCGCACGCTCTCAACCATGCGCTCGGCGATGATGGCCCTCATGCGGGTTAGGGGGACTGGGTCTGCCGGTAGGCTGGCGAGGTCAGGCACCACCTGCGGTGCTGCGGACTTGGACGCGGCGGGCTGGCCCACCCCGGGGGGCAGGCTCACGGCGCGGAGCACGTCTTCTTTGGTGATGCGGCCTTCCGCGCCGGTGCCGGCGGTGCGGCTGAGATCGATGCCGTGCTCTTTGGCGATGCGGCGGGCGAGCGGCGAGGAGCGGACACGGCGGCCTGCCGCCGCCGAAGGAGCGGGGACTACATTCGCGCCGGCTGTGGGCGCAGCCGTATGCGGCGAGGCAGCCACCTGCGGTGGGGCAGACCTTTGGACCGGCTGTTGCGCGGCAGCCCGCGCCTCCGGCGGCGCCTGCGGTACGGCGGGCTTTGCCTGCTGCGCGGTAGCTGGGATCGTCGCGCCGGCTTCGCCGATGACCGCAACGACTGTGTTGACCTCGACGGTAGCGCCTTCAGGGAAGCGGATCTCGGCCAGCACGCCGGCCGCGGGCGAGGGAAGTTCGGCGTCGACCTTATCGGTGGAGATCTCGAGGAGCGGCTCGTCTTTTTCAACGGCGTCGCCGATGGTTTTGAGCCATTTGGTGATCGTGCCCTCGAAGATCGACTCGCCTATCTGGGGCATGATGACATCCGTTGGCATGTTTTCCTCTTTTCGCGGGATGGGGTCTCTGACCGCGTGAATCCGAGCTTCAGGCATCGTGGTATCCCAGGTCTCAAAAGCGAGACCCGGGGCACCCAATTTTCGCGCGAGGACAAGCGGTCAGAGACCCGCGCGTGTGCGCGTAACTCCTGCCGGATTATAAATCGCGGGCGCACGGGACGGAGCGGGTTGAAGGCTGGACTCAGTCGGGGCTCAGGCGGAAACGGGCCGGTCTTTGCGGTGGCGCAGGCGCTCGATCTCGGGCGGGATCTGGAGCGGCGTGTCCTCTGCCGGAAATGCAGGGGCTGGAAGATCGGGATCCGGAGCGGCGGGAGCTGGAGGCTCCGGCGCGTGTTCCGCGGAGGCTTGCGCCTGTGCGCGAAGGGCGGCGAGGCTGGCGACGAACTGGACCTGCTGGTTGAAGACCTGGCCGAACTGGCGGGCGGCTGAGTGGGCGAGTGATTCGAACGTGGGGAGGCTGTTGGGGCCGGCGATTTCGTTTTCGAGGCTGGTGACGGGGCGGTCCGTAATGCCGCAGGGGTTGATGAGAGTGAAGCCGCGGAGATCGGTGGTGACGTTGAAGGCGAAGCCGTGCGAGGTGACGCCGCGGGCGACGTGAATGCCGATGGCGGCGATCTTGCGCTCGCCCATTGGGTGGTCTTTCGCCGTACTCCCACAGTTCTCGTCCGAAAGGCTGCCCCACCGCAGGCGGCACCAGACGCCGGTGAGGCCGCAGATGCGGCCCGCGGGGACGCCGAACTCGCCGCAGAGGCGGATGAGCGCTTCTTCCATCAGCCGGACAAAGTCGACGGGCCCGAGACGGCTGCCTGCGGGCGAGCGCAGGCTGCGCAGATCGAAGATGGGATAGCCGATGAGCTGGCCGGGGCCGTGATAGGTGACATCGCCGCCGCGGTTGATCTCGTGGAGAGTGACGCCGCGCCGCGCCAAAAGCTCGTCCGACGCGAGAATATTGGAGCGGTTGGCGTTGCGGCCGAGGGTGAGGACCGGCGGATGCTCGAGCAGCAGGAGCACGTTGCCGATGCGGCCGGCGGTGCGTAGCGCGACGAGCTCTTCCTGGATGCAAAGCGCCTCGCCGTAGTCCACGCGCCCGAGATAGAGGTACTGGATCATCCCCTACTGCGATTGTAGCGAGGCACCGCGCAGGCTTCCGCTTGGGGATGGATTACGGCAGTTTGGCCATATCCATGTTCCAGGGTTTGCCGGTGGGAACATTCAGCGGCTCTTCGGCCTCGTACCCTTCCTTGCGGAAGCGCACCTGAATCGTCCTGGGCTGCGGCTGCGCCAGGTGCAGATCGTAGCGCCCCTGCGAGTCAGTCAGAGCAGAGGCCTGCACGCGGTTCGCGGCCAGAACATCGACCTCGACGCCCGCAACGGGCATGCTGGTGACGCGATCGGTGACCTCGCCCTGGAACTCCCACGGCGGCGGCGGACGCAAGGCGAACCAAAGGGCTACGCCAGCCAGGACCGCCGCGAGCGCCGCAAGGGCCGCCTGCAACCTGCGTCTGCGTCCTAGCGGCCAACCCAGCGCCGGCTTGAGCTGTGCGGCCACAAGCGCGGGGTCGGCGGCGGTGATGCCCTGGATCTCGAGCATCGCCGGAAGGGGCGTCTTATCCAGCAGCCAGGGAAGGATGGGTTTGTGCATCGCCTCGGCGCGAGAGTACTCGAAGGTGATGTAGTCGGAGCCGCGCGTGTTCTGCGACCAGCACAGCACCAGCACGCGCGAGGCGCGAATGGAGCGCTCCAGGCGGCGCTTCCACTGCTCGCCGGGGTCGATCGATTGCACGTCGAAGAAGACGCGATAGCCGAGGCGGCGCAGCTCGTCGCGCAGAGGAGCAACGCGCTCGGCGTCGGCGCGGGAGTAACTGAAGAACACGTCGTACTTGACCGTCGCCATAAGCGCTATTGTTGCAGGATCGGTTCGAGCTGGTGAAGAGCAGCGGTCATGCCCGCGCGGTCGCCGTTCTGGACGGCGGTGAAAAGCGCGATCCAGGAGGCGCGGCCGCTGCTGAAGGCGGGTGAGGCTGAAAGGATTTGAAGCGACCCGGTAAAATCCCAAACCGCCGCTTCCAGCATTGCAGACTTCGACAGGAGCACTTTTTCCGTTTGCCGCGCCGCGCTCTTGTCTCCCACGCCCCACTGGCAGGCGAACTCGATGGTGTCGCGCACGACGGCCTGCGGCGCGGATAAGGAGTCGTCGGTGAGGACTGCCACGCGCTGAATACACGCGGAGTAGCGTGCGGCCATGAAACTGACTTCCATAATGTTCATTTGAGTTTCGGCCCAATCCTCGGGCAGATCGGCTTTGGTGTCCACCTCAAGCGCCCTTTGATAAGCCTGGGCGGCCTGGTCGAACAAAACTCGTGCTTGGTCCCCTCCGGTATGCAACGCCTCGCTTGCCAGCGCGTCGCCCAGATCAAGCTGCGCCGTAGCCCAGTATTGCGGCAGATCGGCTTTGGTGAAGACCTCAAGCGACTTTTCGAACGCCTGCACGGCTTGAGCGAGGAGAGGGCCTGCTTTATCCCCGCTGGCGCGCAGCCCCTCCTGCATCCATGTCAAACCGAGGTTGATTTGCGCTCTCCCCCAGTCCTGAGGCAGATCGGCCTTGGTGTAAACTTCCAGCGCGCTTTGATAGGCCTGCGCCGCCTGATCGAAGAGGGCGGGGGCTTTTTCGTCGCTGGCGCGAATTGCCTCATCCTCGAGGGCGCTTCCCAAGTTGTTCTGGATCTGGGCCCAAGCCTGCGGAAGGCCGTCCCTGGCGATCACCTCAAGTGCGCTCTTGAAGGCTTGCACCGCCCGATCGAGCAGAGCGGCGTTGTTCGCCTGGCTGGATCTCAGGCCTTCGTCCATCAAGGCAAGGCCCAAAGCATCCTGGGTAATGGCCCAGCGCTGAGGAAGGTCAGCTTTGGTATCGACTTCAAGCGCCTTTCCGAAAGCCTGCACCGCAGCGTCAAGCAGAGCAACGGCCTTTGCGCCGAGCGCGTGCTCGCTTTCCCGGGTCAGCGCAATTCCAAGGTTGAATTGGGTTCTGGCCCATTCCTGGGGCTGGTTGGCCCTGGTGATGACCTCAAGCGCTTGATGAAAGGCCTGCACAGCCTGGTCGAATAGCGCAGTGGCTTTGTCGCCGCTGGCGCGCTGAGCTTGGTCCGCGAGCGCGTTTCCGAGATCGTTTTGCGTGGCGGCCCAGTCCTGGGGCAGATCGGTTCTGGTGCGTACGGCAAGCGCGTCCTGGTAAGCCTGGGCCGCCCGATCGTAGAGAGCCGCAGCTTTGTCGCCACTCACACGGGCTGCCTTATCGGCCAGTGCGCTGCCCAGACCGGCTTGCGCCGCTGCGCTCTCGCGGCGATCGCCCAACGCGGCATAGTCGCGCACCAGCGACTCGAAATCCTCCACGGATTGAGCCAGCAGGCCCAGGCTCTGGCTGGCGGGCGAAACCTCGCCCTCAGCTCTGCGCGCAGCGCCCAGGTCAGAGACGGCTCGCAGCCACAGCTCGTGAAAACCCCTATCGCCGGGATGCTTCCTGTATTCGGCAGCCGCAGTGGCTTCGGCGGTTTCGAGGGTCTGCGTGGCGAGGCGATACTGCTCAGCGAGTTGCGAGGCGCTAGCGCTCTGCTCGCGGTCGTTGATCAACTGGCGTAGCTTGTCGCGGCGGGCGTTGAGGAAGGCTTGTTCTTCGGCGTCGAGTTCGTCCTTGTCGGTGGCGGCGGCCTCGTCAAACAACTGCGCGGCGCTGGCGTAGTGCTTGAGCGCAACCTCGGCCAAGGCCTTTTGCTCGGTGGTGGCCTGCGCCGGCTGACGCTGGATGTTCTGGGCCCATTGCTGTACCTGTTGGTTCACCTGATCGGCTGTAAAACCGCTCGCCTGGGCCCATTCGGCGATGGCAGCGCCAAGGTCGACCTTTTGGTTCTGCGCCTCGGCAACTTCAGCCTTCAGCGCCAGGTTTTGTTTCTTGAGGCTGTTGACCTGCAGCAACATGCGGTGCAGGGCCGCTTCGATTTGCGCCGGGCCGGTGAGCGCGAGCGAGCCTTTCGGCAGCAGGCTGACCTGGACGGTTGCGGGCAGCGCGGCAGCTTTTCCCTCGGTGGACCGGAAGTCGGGTAACTGGCCATCGGCAGGCTCATAGATGACCAGGCCGGTTGCGCCGGCAATTTCAATGCGCAGATTTCCACGCTGCGACGCATCGGGCGAAACCAGCAGCAATGCCTCGCCCCCGGAGTTGGTGACCTGCTGAGCGTCGGTGATGGTCAATCCACTATCGAGATAGCTGAGCGCGACTCGGACGCCTTTGACCGGTTGGCGCGGTTGCGGCAGCACGTTGACCACCAGCACCGTGACGTTCTGCTCCGGCGTGGGCTTTTGCGCGCCCGCGGAAGCGGCTACACAGCCTATTCCCAGCAAAAGAAGAACCGCCTTGCCCAGCCTGTTCTTCATGGGAACCTCGCCTAAAACAATTGCTTGATTTTGCTTGAAGTGTAGCACCTCTTCCGGTCGAGAAATCCGATATGCCGATCTCTTTCGCGGTGCACTAGAGGCTGGCAGGAGGACCGGGCGGATGGGCGTTGGGGGCGGGAGCGCTGAAGACAAGAAGGCTGGCGGCGAGGATGGCGGATGGGATTCCTGGCGAGTGGGGCATTTCGATTGGATTCCTTTGCGATGCGGGGTTCCTGGCTTGCGGCTCTCGTGGCTCTTTATATCAAACCTAGGGCGGGTGCTTGCGATGTGGATGTTGGTTAAAATAGAGGCAGTTCAGGGAGAGAGGCGTCGATGCGACCTTCGGAGATACTGCCGCTGCACCGGGAGACCATTCGCCGACTTGTGCTGCAAGCGGGGATGGCGAACCCGCGCGTGTTTGGGAGCGTGGTGCGCGGCGAGGACACCGAAGACAGCGATCTGGACATTCTGGTGGACCCCGCCCCACGGGCCAGCCTGCTCGCCATGGAACGGCTCCAGGCGCAACTGGCAAACGTCACCGGCGTCAAGATCGACCTCCGCACACCCGAGGAAATCCACCCGAAGTTCCGTGATAAAGTCCTCGCCCAAGCCGCGTCGCTATGAGCAAGGAAGACCTTACCGCCAGAGATTTTATCGGCCACATCCTTCAGGCTGCGGATCGCATCCTCGACTACACCCAGGGAATGAGCCGCGAGGAATTCTTCGCCGATTCGCTCAAGCAAGACGCCGTGATCCGCAATATCGAGATTATCGGGGAAGCTACGAATAACCTTCTGGAAGCCGACCCGGGTATTGCCGCCAGATACCCGTCTATTCCGTTCACGCAGATTTACGGGATGCGGAATCGTGTTGCGCACGGATACTTTGCCGTGAGCCTGCCGATGATCTGGGACTCCGTCGAGGAGGACATCCCGCAGCTGCGCCAAAAGCTTGCATCAGTGCTCAAAGAACTCCGGGAAGGCGATCGGTAAACATGGAAAAGCAAGAAGCAAAACCGAATGAAATGTCCGCTGATCGCGCTAGACCTGGAGGATTGCTCTATCACTACACAACTCAAGAAGCGCTGTTGAACATTCTCTATAAGGGATGCATTTGGGCGACACACGTTCGATATCTCAATGATGAATCCGAGTTCGTCTTGGCATGGAAGAGGCTGCGAGATATATTTCACGAATTGATTCGAGCTAGCGATTACCTGCATAAGGAAGAAACAGTCAAGGCCTTCTCCAGTATCCATTCCACCATCCTCGACAGGCCAAACCTCACCACATACTTTGTTTGGTGCCTGACCGACGATGAGTTGATTCGAGATTCTGCTGGGGACAGGCTGAGTCAATGGCGTGGGTACTCTCGGGGAAAGCAGGCCTTTAGCCTCGGATTTGATTACGACATTCTACAGACGTCGTTTTCGGCCCGGCAGGAGCTTCTAAGGTTCAATATTCGACCGTGCGGTTACGACGATGCGGACCAGAATGCCGCCCTTCGGAAGATTGCGGAAAGGCATTTTCAGCCTATGATCCACGGGATAAATTCCGCCATACAGCAGATGAGAAACCAAGATTCAATTAGCGAATCCGCAAGGAAGTATTTCTTGAGCCCTCTCCTCGCGATGTATATGGATTTTGTCGAACCGGCGGCTTTCATGAAACATCCAGGCTTCTCTGAGGAACGCGAGTGGCGTTGTGTATTTCTGGCCAAGGACAATTCAGAGTGCTCTTTTCGTGAAAGCAACTTTGGGCTGACACCCTATCTGGAAATTGAACCTAGCCTGAATTCTTCTCCATCACCGTTGAAAAGAATCGTTGTCGGCCCTGGCCCGCACAAGGACGAATGGGTTACAACGGTCAACCTCATGCTGGCGAAATGTTCTATTACTGGCGTCGAGATCGTCCCCTCTCAAATCCCCTACCGCAACTGGTAAAGCCGTTTTCGAGGTAAACTATCCTCTGGCAGGAGGACCGGGCGGTCGCTGCCGGGGTCCGCTACGGCGGATGCCGGGAGAGGAAAGTCCGAACTCCGTAGGGCAGTGTGCCGGATAACGTCCGGGACGTGAGCGTGAAGGCTCACGGACGGCCAGTGCCACAGAAAACATACCGCCTCGGCTACCCCGCGCGGCTCAAGGCCATGCGGGCGGCCCTAAGGCAGTTCGTCTGCTTTAGCGCCGGGGTAAGGGTGAAAAGGTGCGGTAAGAGCGCACCGCTCCGGCAGTAATGCCGGAGGCAGGGTAAACCCCACACGGAGCAAGACCAAATAGGGAGGGAAGCCGGGGCCAAGAGCCAGGCGCCGGCTGCGCATCGGCCCGATGCGGCAAGGCGGCTCCAAGCGGGGCCCCCGACGACAGGTTTTCGTCGTTGGGGTGTTCACGTGCCGGAACCTCCGGGTAGGTCGCTGACGAGCGCCCGCGGCAACGCGGCGCCTAGAGGAATGACCGCATAAACAGAATTCGGCTTACGAGTCCTTTTGCCGAATGAAGACGGCTCCGATTGGCGGGTGATTGCCATCAGGAGCAAGACGACAGCCCCGGCTGGGTAAACACCCGGCCGGGGCTGGCCATTTTGCGGGGCAGCGGAACTGGCTGCCCGTCTCGCGATACCATCAATCCATGTTGCTAGTGAAGCGATTGGAGGCGGAGGCGCGGCTGCCTGTGGTGGCGCATCCGGGCGAGGACCTGGGCTATGACCTGTTTGCGCTGGAGGCGGTGCGGCTGGCGCCCCGCACCACGGTGAAAGTGAGAACGGGAATCGCCGTGGAGGCGCGGCATCCGCGGACGGGCGAGCTGCTGGGATTGCTGGTGCGCGACCGCTCGTCGATGGCGGCGCGGGGGATTGCCACTACAGGCGGCGTGATCGACGCCGGCTACCGCGGCGAAATCCTGGTGGTGATGACCAACCTGGGCGATGCTGCCGTGGAGTTGACGGCGGGCGAAAAGATCGCGCAGATGGTTCCGGTGCCTGTGCTGACGGGCGCTGTCGAAGACGTCGAAGACCTAGAAGACTCTTTGCGGGCGGCAAAGGGATTTGGCAGTACAGGGAAATAGGGACTGAGGGTCTGGGGGCCCAGGAACCGCGCGTTGGCCAGGTTCGTATCATAAAGGGCAGGATCATGCCACTTCGAGAGGCCTTCAAACTCGCGCTGCAATCGCTGTGGGCGAACAAGATGCGCACCATTCTCACGCTGATCGGCGTGGTGATGGGCGTGGCCTCGGTCATCATGGTCATTACGCTGGTGAATGGCGCCAACCGCTATGTCGCCACCAAGCTTTCGGGCTACGGCGCCGACGTTTTTCAGGTATCGCGGCAGGCGAGCGTGACCTTTTCCCCCGAAGACTACATGCGCTACCAAAAGCGCAAGATCGTACGCATCGAGGACTACCAGGCGGTGCGCGACAACTGCACGGACTGCAGCGAGGTGGGCGCGATGCTGTTCAAGTCCACCAACGTAGTGGCCAACGGCCACTCCAGCGACAACACCGAAGTGCGCGGCGGCACCTGGACGATGCTGTCGCTGAACAACATTAACATCGCGATTGGACGCGGGTTTACGCCCGCCGACGACGAGCACGGCACGCACGACGCGGTGGTGGGCTACGATATTGTGGACAACCTGCTGGGCGAGGGTGACCCGATCGGCAAGGAGATTCGGGTGGATGGGATTCCCTACACGATCGTGGGCGTGGGCGAGCGGCAGGGCAAGACGCTGGGCCAGTCGCAGGACAACTGGGTGACTATTCCCATCAGCACATATCAGCAGATCAATGGATACAACGATTCCGTGCACATTTACGCACGGGCCGTGGGCGGCGCACAAGCCATGACGCAGGCCGAGGATCAGGTGCGTGTACTGATGCGCACGCGGCGCCACGATGCACCGGGGTCACCCGACGACTTTGAAATCGAGACCAACGACACGTTCCTGGACATCTGGCGGCAGATCAGCTCGCTCTTCGCCAGCGTGTTGCTGGGGCTGGCGTCGATCGCGCTGGTGGTGGGCGGCGTGGTGATTATGAACATCATGCTGGTAAGCGTGACGGAGCGGACGCGCGAGATCGGTGTGCGCAAGGCGCTGGGCGCCAAGCAACGCGACGTGCTGCTGCAATTCCTTATCGAGAGCGCCACCTTGGCGGTGACCGGCGGAGCCATCGGCGTGCTGTGCGGGATTCTGGCGGGAAAGCTGATCACGATTGTCATCGGCTTCCCGACCAGTGCACCGTTGTGGGCCATCTTTCTGGGCTTGTTCCTGGCCGGCAGCGTGGGCATCTTCTTTGGCGTGTACCCGGCGAGCAAGGCGGCAAAGCTGGATCCGGTAGTGGCGCTGCGCGCAGAATTGTGAGACACGGCGATGGCCAAGACTGGACAAGCCCGCGAATCGGTGAAGATGGCGCTGGATACCCTGCGCGCGAACAAGATGCGGTCGGGGTTGACGATCCTTGGCATCGTGATCGGCGTCTCCACCGTCATTTCCTTTTCGTCGGTCGTGAATGGAATCAATATCCGCGTCTCGAGTTTTATCAACTCGCTGGGGTCGAATGTCTTTTGGGTCGCGCGCCTGCCGTTCATCAGCGTGCGGCCAACGGCGGAGATGCTCGCACGCAGGATGCTGACAATTGATGACGCGAAGGCGTTACGCGCACTGCCCCACGTAATGACCACCGATGCCGAGGGCGAATATATCAAAAGCTTCCAGCTAGGCGACGTCAGCGCAAGATACGGAGGCAAGAAGGTTGCCGGGTCGATCCTGGTGGGCGCTTTACCCGAGGTGATGGACGTGACCGAGCTCACGCTACTGCAGGGCCGAGTGTTTACCGACGCCGAAGATACGCGCGCTGCGCACGTGGTGGTGCTGGGACACGACACCTGGCAGGAACTCTTCGGCGACGAGCCGGCGGTGGGCAAAGAAGTGGCGATCGAGTCGGGGCTCTACACCGTGATTGGAGTGCTGGATAAACGCAAGCAGCCATTCGGGAGCGGCAAGAGTCCGCGCGACAATATCCTCTTCTTCCCGTTCAACACCTTCCACAACCTGCACCCGGAGATCACGGACCTGGCACTCATTGTGAAGTATGACAGCCCGAAGAACAAGGATCTTGTGGAAGAAGAAATTCGCGAACTGCTGCGCATTCGCCGCAAGGTGCGCGTGGATAAGCCCGACGATTTCGAGATCTTCGGGCCCGATTCGCTCGCTCGGCTGTGGAATCAACTGACCGAGGGACTGGTCATCTTCATGATCGCCGTCTCCAGCGTGGGGCTGATGGTGGGCGGCGTGGGCGTGATGAATATCATGCTTGTCAGCGTGACCGAGCGCACGCGCGAGATCGGCGTGCGCAAGGCCATCGGCGCAACGAAACACACCATCCTCACGCAGTTCACAGTGGAAGCAGTGACGCTATGCGCGCTCGGCGGTACTGTGGGCATTCTGGCGGGCGCGATCATCACCTGGATTGTGTATTTTCTGCCCATCGGCTTGCCGGCTACGCTCTCGACGATGTGGGTGTTGATCGCCTTCGCGTCGTCCTGCGCCATCGGCCTGGTGTTCGGCATTTATCCGGCCTGGAAGGCGGCGAATTTAGACCCGATTGAGGCGCTGAGATACGAGTAGGGCAGCTTCTAGCCTCTGGCTTCTAGCTACTAGCCCTGGTCTTTGGAACTCAACCTCCGCACGAAAAACTCGAATTCGTGAGGCGACGATCCTTTCGGGAGACAGTATCTGTTGGCGCGCGCACGAAGAGCTAGCGGCTAGAAGCTAGAGGCTAGAAGCTGTAATCTTGCTTTTGTGATGCCGCACGCACTGGCGCAGGCCGTGGAGATCGCGACGACGGCGCTGGCCGTGGCCGGGATGGGATACTTTCTGGCGGCGATTGTTGCGGCGCGGGTGTTTCTGCACGAGCGGCGCGCGCCGCGGGCGGAGTTCGCGCCCGGCGTGAGCCTTTTGAAATCTCTCAAGGGCCTCGACCCCGGCATGATGGATGCCTTCCGCAGCCATTGCCGGCAGAGCTATGCGGGCGAGTTCGAGCTGCTCTTCGGCGTGGCGTCGATCGACGATCCGGCGGCGGCGGCCGTGAAAGCGTTGCAGGCCGAGTTTCCCGAGCGGGCCATCCGGCTGGTCGAGTGCCCCGAGCGGCTGGGCGCCAATGGCAAGGTGAGCACGCTGGCGCAGATGGTCGCGGAAGCGCGGCACGATTTTCTGCTGATCAACGACTCCGACATTACGGTGAGCCCGCACTACCTGGAGCGGGTGATGTGCTGCTTCGCTTCCCCACCCTTTCCGCAAAAGGACGCGAAAAGGATGGGGCAACCCAGGGCTGAAGTCGGATTGGTGACAGCGCTCTATCGCGGAAATGCGCACAACACGCTTCCCTCGCGGCTTGAGGCGCTGGGGATTGCCGCGGAGTTTATGCCCGGCGTGCTGCTCTCGAAGCTGATCGAGGGCGGATTGCATTACGGGCTGGGCTCGACGCTTGCGGTGCGGCGCGAGGCGCTGGAGAAGGCCGGCGGGTTGATGCCGCTGGTGGATCATCTGGCCGATGATTATGAACTGGGCGAGCGCGTGGCAAAGGCCGGCTATCGCGTGGAGTTGAGCGCCGAGGTGGTGGAAACGAGCGTTCCGGCTTACGGCTGGCGCGGGTTTTTCGACCATCAACTGCGCTGGCTGCGGACGGTGCGCGATGTGCGGCCGGGCGGCTATACGGGGCTGATCTTTACGCATGGGCTGTGTTGGGCCGTGGCGAATGTGCTGGCCAGCGGGTTGAGCCCGGTGAGCCTGTGGCTGCTGGGGTTGAGCTTCTTCCTGCGGCTGGCGCAGGCCATGACGGTGGGCGCCGCGGTGCTGGGCGATCGCGAGGTGCTGCCGAATCTGTGGCTGCTCCCCCTTCGCGATGCGATGGCGATGGGTTTGTGGGTGGCGGGATTTGCCGGAGACACCATCGTGTGGCGCGGGGAACGGTTCGCGCTGAAGGATGGAAAGCTGCAACGAGCAAGTTAGCAAGTCGGCGGCCTGGCGTTCCTTGCGGCGAGTTTTCGTGTCCGCGAACTCAGGTCCCGGAAGCGCTACCTGCGCCCACGGACGAGAATTTGTCCGCGCGGCCCCGAAACCTGCGGCATCCTGCAGAGCGGATGGATTTCAGCCGCCGTTTGCCGTTTCGGCCTCGATGCCGGCGCGAATGGCTTCCGTGTCGATGGCAAGGCGCGCGCCCAGCTCGTTGAAGTCTCTTTCCCAGCGCGGACGTTCTTCGTCTTGCAGCGCGGTGAGCGCGTGACCGGAAGTGCGCAGGATCTCGTACCAGATGTTCTGCGCCTGCCAGAGATTCAGGTCGAAAGGCAGCTCAGTGAGCGTGCGCGCCAGCACCAGCGCGTTGTCGAGCATCTCCAGCGAGCCTGCCGACATGGTCAGCTCCACCATGGCGCGCTTCATGCGCTGGTCGGCGATATAGGAGAGCGTGGCCGTGTCGAGAGGCACCTGGTCGGCCTTGGCCAGTGAAAGATAGGAGCGCACCTGGGCTTGGTCGATGGGGTCCACTTCGAGGACGCGGCGCAGGCCGGCGTTGATGGCGAAGCCCGCCGCGAGAGTGAGGGCGGGCGGCTTGGGCAGGCCCGCCTGCGAGAGATAGTGAAGCAGGCTGGCGTGATCCTCGTAGATCGTGGTGAGCGAGGTCTCGATGTCCCAGAGCGTGGAGTTGAGGATGAGCTCGACGATGCGGCGCTGCTCGTCAGTGAAGAGCGACGTGAGCGAGTAGTCGGCATGGCCGTAGAAGCGGTCAAGCAAGCGAATGACCTCAGGGAAGTCGGCGCGTTGCACGTGGCCGGCGGCCTCGACGGAAAAGGCCTCGAAGGCTGCCGCGCCGGACTTATCGTAGGCTTTGACGGCAGCGGTGATGTTCTGGTCGCCGAAGTGGAGAACCGCAAACGAAAAGAGCTGCGCGTGGCCGGTGACGGCGCTGGCCACATGCACGCGGCCCAGCGCAAGGCGCCCGCGGCCCGAGGCGTGAATCTCGTAGGAGATGCGGTGGACGTGGTAACAGAAGAGGTCCGTCTCATCGGCAAACGAGGAGAAGACGGAACTGATGGCGTAGTGGGCGGCGACCTGCTCCAGGTGCAGCTCCATGGTGTCGACGCACTTCCTGTAAATGCGGGCGCCGTCGCCTGCGGCAGGGTCGTTGGAGTGCGCCTCGGCCAGCCGAGCGAGAAACGCGGGCTCGAGCGGTGCTGCCTGTTCGCCGAAGACCTGCCGCGCGAGCTGCAATACGCGGGCCGCGTAGGCAATCACCTGCACCGTTTCAATGCCCGCGAGGTCATCGAAGAACCAGCCGCAACTGGTGAACATGAGCTGGGCGTGGCGCTGCACCTCCATGAGCTCGAGGGCGCGCACGCGCTCGGATTCCGAGAGCTCATGCGCCTGGTGCGCGGAGAAGAAACGGTCCACGGACTCTTCGCCGCGGTCGAGCATCACCTGGATGTAGGCGTCGCGGGCGGCCCAGACATCGGTGAAGAGGCTGCCGGCTTTCTGTTCGGTGAGCGGGGCCAATGCGTCGCGCAGCTCGTCGAGAGCCTGGCGCAAAGGCGCGCGCCAAGTCTGGTTCCAGCCGGGCTTGCCGCTGTTGCAGCCGCAGTTGGAGCGCCAGCGCTCGACACCGTGCGGGCAGCTCCATGAGGTGTTCTCGACGATCTCGCACTCGAATTCAGGTGGAAACTGCTCGAGGAAGCCGGCGTAATTGGTCAGCTTCACGGTCTTATCCTGCTCCAGCATGCGCAACGCATAGGCCAGCGCCATCTCGCCGTACTTGTGATGATGGCCGTAAGTCTCGCCATCGGTGGCCACGTGCACCAACTGCGGCTGGGCGCCGTCTTTGAATCCGCCCTTGAGGCGCGCGACGAGGTTGTCGCCAGAGTTGAGCAGTCCGTCAAAGGCGATGGCGCGCGAGACCGGCCCGTTGTAAAAGAAGACGGCGATGGAAGCGCCGGAGGTGAAGCGCACGAGATACGGGTGGGTCGTGTCCACCGTAGCGTCCGGCTTGGCGATCCAATTCGCACCTTCCTTGAGCGAGCGAATACGCTTGCACTGGTGCGGCGCGAGCACGGTGAACTTGATGCCGTTCGTGGCGAGCGCCTCAAGAGTTGCGGAGCCGGCCGCGGTTTCAGGCAGCCACATGCCTTCAGGCGGCGCTCCAAAGCTGCTCTCGTAGTCGGCGATGCCCCAACGGATCTGGGTATCGCGGTCGCGCGGGCTGGCCAGCGGCAGAATCATGTGGTTATAAACCTGCGCCATGGCCGAGCTGTGGCCGCGGTTGCGCCCGCGGCTGCGGCCCTCGCCGTCGAGGATCATGCGGTAGGTGCGCGGCGCATTTTCCTTGAGCCAACTGAGCAGAGTGGGGCCAAAGTTGAAGCTGATGCGCGCGTAGTTGTTCACGATGCGCGTGATTTGATTTTTGGCGTTCACCACGCGCGCCGCGCCGTTCGGCGCATAGCACTCGGCGCAGATACGCTCGTTCCAGTCGTGGTAGGGAGCGGCTGTGTCCTGAGTTTCTACCGTCTCCAGCCAGGGATTTTCGCGTGGCGGCTGGTAAAAGTGGCCGTGAATGCAGACAAAACGTTTGCCAGAAGGCATGAGGGTCCCGATGAAGTACGCCGCGCTCAGTATATGCCGCTCAGGCTATTTTACGGCCAAGCTACGTAACTGTTATCGCCGGTAGTAGTGCAGTTTGAAGCTTCAAAGTTGGCTCTGGGGCCAGCCGGCGCCCTTGCACCGCTTCCGAGAGCCTGAAATCATGAATGGAGCTAGATGCCGGAACTCGTACAGATCGGTTTTCAGCCGCCGAAGCCTGCCATCGCTGGTGCTCCGAAGCCGCGCGCTTCAGTGCTTTGGATACAGGGTGTCACGCTGGCATGGATGCTTGTGGAATTCGGCGTCTCTGCATACGCGGCTGTAACGGCTCATAGCCCTGCGATGTTGGCCTTTGGCTCCGACAGTCTGGTGGAGCTCCTGTCCGCTGCTGTTGTGCTCTTGCAGTGGATTCCGAGCATGTCTATCTCGGAACGGAGGGCAAGCCGAACAGGCGGAGCTCTGCTTTTTGTGCTTGCCTTCGTGGTTGCAGCGATTGCTGTTGCGTCATTGGCACTGCGGTTGCGGCCTTCAACGAGTTACTCGGGCATAGCAATCACCATCGCGGCGCTGATCGCAATGCCTGTTCTAGCCTTCCTCAAGCGCCGTGAGGCTCGTCGCAGTAAGAATGCAGCCTTGGCCGCCGATGCAGTGCAATCCGCAGCTTGCGCGTATCTTGCGCTCATCGCGCTGGCTGGCCTCGCTATCAATGCAGCATTCCATGTGGCATGGCTCGATTCGGTTGCCGCTTTGGTAGCTGTTCCCATCCTCGTCAAGGAGGGCAGATCGGCTTGGCAAGGTCATGCCTGCGGATGTTGCTGAGAGCCTGATATTCAAACTGCACCACTACCTATCGGCTCGATCGTCCGGCGGGTTCAGTACGCTTGGCCAGATCGCAGGCGCGCCACAGGTACCAGCTTGCCACGGAACGGTAAGGCGCCCAGCGCCGGCCGCGGCGGAGGACGACTTCGGGCTTGGGTAGATCGCCGGCTTCGAGCGGGCGCGATTTGGGCACGCGCTGAAAGGTGAGCGCGAAGCCCTTGCGTACGCCGTAGTCGGTTACGGGCAGCACATCGGGCCGGCCCAGGCGGAAGATCAGCAGCATTTCGACGGTCCACGTACCGATGCCGCGCACCGCGGTGAGCCGTTCGACGATTTCCGCGTCGGACATTTTGCGAATGGCGGCGTGCGAGGGAACGGTGCCGTCGAGGGTGCGGGCGGCCAGGTCGCGAAGAGCTTTGATCTTGTTGCCGGAGACGCCGGCGGCGCGAAGCGGTTCGTCGTGCGTAGAGAGCAGAAGCTGCGGCGCGGGATCGCCGCCGAAGTATGCGCGGACTCGGGCGTGGATGGTGGCCGCGGCCTTGCCGTGCAACTGCTGGTAAAGGATCGATTCGAGCAGGGACTCGAAGGGCGAGGGCGAAGGATCGAGGCGGAGGGTAAATGGGCCGGCGCGATGGATGAGCGCGGCGAGTTTTGGGTCGCGGGCGCATAGGTGCGCCACTGCCTCGGCGGGATCGAAGGGAAGCTTGCGGCTGCGGCCGTCGTGAATCATGGATGGAGTGTATCGCAGGCGGCGGCGCGGTCCGATGCGTACACCCATTGGGAAACGAACATAGGCTGGCTGCCGATCAAGTGCGCGCGCAGATGGTACACTTCCTCCCGTTGGTGCGAGGAGAAATTTTCGCCATGAAGCGTCGCGATTTTGTGAAGACGATGACTGCCGTGGGAACAGGTTTGCTGTTGCGGCCTGGCTCGCGGTTTGCAGCGCTCGCCCAGGAGGCTGCTCAGCCGGACCCCGGCGTCAAACGCGTGCTGGTGATGTTCAAGTGCCACTTTGACGCGGGTTTTATCGATACTCAATACAACGTCGTCCATAAACTGTACTTCGAGAAGTTTTTTCCCGAGGCCATCGAGATTGCGCGCGCGGCCAACGCCGGGGGAAAGCGGCGTTATGTGTGGACCACGGGATCGTGGCTGCTCTACGAATACCTGGAGCAGGCTTCGCCCGCTGACCGCAAGACGATGGAAGAAGCGATTGCGCGCGGCGACATTGCGTGGCATGCGGCGCCGTTCACGTGGCAAACGGAGATGATGAGCCCATCGATGATCGAGGGCAGCCTGGCGCTGGCGCAGTCGCTCGACCGGCGCTTTGGCACGGTGACCACCGGCGCGAAGATGACCGACGTGCCGGGGCACACACGAGGCATTGTCGTGCCGCTGGCGAAGCACGGCGTTACGTTCCTTGAGATCGGCGTAAATGGCGCCTCCGCATACGCCGAGGCGCCCCCGATCTTTCTTTGGAAGGACCCTTCCGGCGCAAGCATGGCCATGATGTATCACCACGATTACGGCGGCGTTGCGCGCGTGCCCGGCTCCGACTTGGCGCTGGTGACCTGTGTTCGCGACGACAACAGCGGCCCGCACACGCCCGAGGAAATCGGCCGCATTCACGCGGATCTGGCGGCGCGGTTTCCGAATGCGGAGATCGTAGCCGCCAATCTGAGCGAGATGGCGAATGTGCTCAGGCCCTATCACAGCAAACTACCGGTGGTGACCGAAGAGATTGGCGACACGTGGATCTACGGCTGCGCCAGTGACCCGCTGAAGGTGGCGCGCTATCGTGAGGTGGCGCGGCTGCGCGAAAAGTGGATTGCACAAGGAGCATTTCAGGTGGGCGACGCAACCGATCTTCAACTGCTGCGCTACGTGCTGCTGGAGCCCGAGCATACCTGGGGAATCGCCGCCAATCACTGGTTGGACCTGGACAACTACGAGCCGGCCGACCTGGCGCGGATGCTCGACACGAAAAACTACAAGGTGGTGGAGTTCAGTTGGCAGGAGAAGAGGCAGGATTTACTTGACGGCGTCGCGGCGTTGCCAACTCCGCTGCGAAAAGAAGCCCAAGATGCGATCAAAAATCTGAAGCCGATCAGGCCCGAGCGGCCGCACTCGTTGCAACCGTCGGGAAGACCGGTCGAAACAGATTCCCTCGTTGTGCAATTCGACGAAAAAACCGGCGCCATCACGCGCCTGCGCAATAAAGCGACAGGCCGCGAGTGGGCAAGCGCCAAGAATCCGATTGCACTTCTCACTTATCAGACGCTTTCTGCGGAGGATTACCAGCGCTACCGGGCCAGCTATCTGGTTATTCAGTCGGATTGGGCGCTTTTGGACTTCGGCAAGCCGGGCATCGAGCGGTTCGGGGCGAAGAGCCAAGAATGGCACCCGGAGATCACAGATGTTTCAGTAGAGGAAGCAAGAAAGGCGCACCGCGTTCTCATTCGCATGCGTTTCAAGGACGATTTAGCGTTTTTGGGTGGATACGCCTCATTCCCGCGCGTTGCCTACACGGAGCTTTTGCTGCCCAAGGCCGAGCCCGTGATCCATCTGAGCCTGTCGTGGTTCGGTAAGCCCGCAACGCGGCTGCCTGAGGCGCTGTGGCTTACCTTTAACCCCATCGCAGCGGACCAGAAGGGCTGGACGCTGGATAAATCCGGCGAGTGGATTTCGCCATTTGACGTGGCGCCCTCAGGCAATCGCCACATGCACGCTGTGCAACAGGGATTCCGGTACGAGTCAGGCGACGATTCTTTCACGGTCGACACGCTGGACGCGCCCGTGGTGGCGCTGGGCGGGCGCAATCCGCTGATCTTTTCAAACGACCAGCCCGACTTGGCCAGGGGGATCCACTCTTGCCTCTTCAATAATGCATGGGGCACGAACTACATCATGTGGTACGGCGAGGACGTGCTGGCGCGATATGTAATCCGCGCATAGGAACGGCGCGCAGAAAGCGGGGCCTCGCGCATCGCGCTCTACTGCTGCGCGCAGGCCCCCAGCCGCTAATTCGAAGCCGGCGCCGCGGCGTTCTTGGCGTGCGCGATGACGATTTCCGTCTTGCCGTTGAACCGGTTCGGCCGCACCGTCACCGACACAGACTCCCCCGATCCCATCTTCAGGAAGAGCGTTTCACGGTCGCCGGACGTCCTGGTTTGCGCGCCAGGGCCCAACTTGCTTTGGTAAAAAGCGATCACCTGGTCCTTGGAATCGGAGGTGAGAAAGTTCGCCGTGAGCATGTCTTTGCCGGCGACGGTCATGCGCAGGTTTGCTTTGCCATGCTCGGCGCCGGGATAGATCGTGACTCCCAGGTCGCTTTCCGTAACCGGCTGCGATGAGATGGAAGTTTGGGCGACTTTGTAGGCGAAGTAGCCGAGGATTCCGGCTCCGATCAGCCCGAGGACGGCGAAGATGCCGACGATGATGAGAATAATCTTCACGGCGCTCGGGCCCTTTTTCGGAGGGGGGTAAACGAGCGGCTGGTAGGGCGGGGTGGGCGGCGTGGTTGGCTGCGAAGGATAGCCCTGAGGAGGCTGGTTGCCGGGAATGTTGGTCATGGTCCCATCCTTGTTTGCGAGTGGATTTTTCGTGACGCTGGCCGGTTGCGATTTGAAATTGCAGCCACTATACCTCATCCGCCGCGATCAGGAATTCGAATGGCGGGTGAGAAATTCCGCGTCGCATCACGTCCCGAATCGGATTGCGCCCTGCAGTTGACGGGGATCGGAACGGACAACTGCTGGCTGGCAGCTTTACCATCAAGAGCATAGACACTTCGTTTGAGGAGCGCCACCATGAAGATGCGGCCGGGATCGCAGACCGGATTTCTGCTGTGCGGCAAGGAGTGGATTGACGGAGAGGCGCTGGAGGTGCGCTCGCCGTGGGACCAGGGGTTAGTGGGCCGCGTGACCGTGGCGACGCGGGCCGACGCGCGCCAGGCCGTGAATCATGCGGCGGCGAGCCTGCGGCGCACGCGGGCGCTGCCGCGATGGAAGCGCCGCGAGATCCTGGAAGACGTGGCCGCCGCGCTGATCGAGCAGAAGGAGCGGTTTGCGCAGCTCATCGTGACCGAGGCAGGCAAGCCGGTGCGGCTGGCGCGGACCGAGGTGGATCGCACCGTGCTCACCTTCAAGACCGCAGCCGAAGAGGCCGCGCGGCTGGGCGGCGAGAGCATTCCGCTGGATTTGACCGAAGGCAACGAGGGCCGCTGGGGGCTGGTGCAGCGCTTCGGCGTGGGGCCGGTGCTGGCGATTACTCCGTTCAATTTTCCATTGAACCTGGTGGCGCACAAGGCGGCGCCGGCTATGGCTGCGGGCTGTCCGGTGATCGTGAAACCCGCGCCGCAAACGCCTTTCACCGCGCTGGCGCTGGGCGAAGTGATTCTGAAGGCCGGATGGCCCGAGGAGGCGCTGGCGGTATTGCCGCTCTCCAACGCCGATACCGCGTGGCTGGCGGAAAAGGAAGATCGCATCAAGCTGGTGAGCTTTACCGGGTCAGCCAAGGTGGGCTGGGAGCTAAAAGCGCACTCCGGGCGCAAGCGCGTGCTGCTGGAGCTTGGCGGCAACGCCGCGCTGGTGGTGCACGGCGACTGGAAGGACCTGGACGATGCGGCGCTGCGAACAGCACACGCGGCGTTCAACTACGCGGGGCAGTCGTGCATCAGCGTGCAGCGTGTATTTGTGGAGCGCGGAATCTTCCAGACCTTCCTGTGGAAGGTGGCGGACATAGCGGAGAAGCTGGTGGTTGGCGACCCATCGAAGGAAGACACGGAAGTGGGACCGCTGATACGGCAGAGCGAAGCCGAACGCGTGGAAGCGTGGGTGAAGGAGGCAGTTGAGAGCGGCGCGAAGCTGGTAGCGGGGGGCGAGCGCAAGGGATCCATGATCGCGCCCGTTATTCTGACCGGAACCAAGCCCGGCATGAAGGTCCACGACGAGGAAGTGTTCGGTCCAGTGATGCTGATTGAGCCGTACGACGACTTCGAGGAGGCTCTGGCCGCAGTGAATCACTCCAAGTATGGATTGCAGGCCGGACTGCTGACGCGCGACGCCGGCCGTATCCTTACCGCCTATCGCGAGCTGGAGGTGGGCGCTCTGATTGTGGGCGACACGCCGAACTGGCGTCTGGATCCCATGCCCTATGGCGGAGTGAAGGATTCCGGGTTGGGCCGCGAGGGGATCCGCTGGGCCATCGAGGAGATGACCGAGCCGCGCATGCTCATGATGGCGGGAATAGGATAAAGCGGGCGTTGCAACCTCCGCATCGAGAGGCGCGGCAAAAGCCGCGTTTGCACACTGCGGCATCGCGGCAACGCGTCAAAACAAGAGAACGGCTATGCTTTTGGTTTCGCCTTGGCGCGCACCGCAGCCCAGCGCTTGCGCTGCGCATCGGCGATCCGCTTGCGCGCTTCGGCGCTCAGCACACGCTTCTTCCTGGGCTTGGCTTTGGCGGCCGCTTTCCCGGCTTTGCGTCCGGCTTTTGCGGCTGCGGTACCGATTGTGGCCAGCAGTGTACGCGCCTGCTTGAGCCTAGCAATCTCAGAGTCGAGTTGGGCAAGAATGTTTTCAATCGCCATAAACATAGAATAACTCAAGAATTCACATTTATGAAAGTTTTCTGACGGTATTTTCTTGACTTAGGAAGGCCATTTACTCGATAAGTCGATTCCACTTAAGCCGCGCGCAGGCGGCGCGCTTACCATGCGTAAGCGAATATGGCAGGGGGTATTGCCGCATTGCCCGGAGACACCTCGGCGGGATAGGCGAATCAACCTACCCGCCAACGCTTGCCCAAATTGCCGGCGTCCTCATCGGGACCGCTTCGCTTACATGCCTAGATACTCGACGTGCACATAGGCGCCGAGGCGGACGTTGTAGGCCAGATACCAGCCGATGTGGTCCGGATCCTCATAGATAACGATGTCATCGGAATCCCACAGCCAATCCGTGCAGAAGGCGATGTCGGCTGCCGCGACCGACCAGAACCAACCGTTGAACCAGAACCTGCCGGGACCTCCTCCGGCGATCCGCCAAACGTGCGCCGGGCCAAAGCCGCCGGAAAAGTGACCGTCTTGCCAGGGATGGTCAAGATGGTAATTCGGATCGTTGGGGCCGGTATCATGACCCACCCATGTGCGGCCGTTTTCGACGTGCGGAACCGTGGGATGGGCGGGTTGTTGGGCATTGTTGCGGCGGGGGGCAGGAGCAGCCGGAGCGCCACGATGAGGAGCGGGGCCATGCGCCGGTGGCTTTGGATGGCTGGTTTGTTGGTGCTGCGCAACCGCCGGCACCGCGAAAACGAGCAAAGCTGCGAACGCAATTTTAAGAGGCTTCATCGATTCCTCCCGATGACTGCAAGGTGGGCGACCCACCGATTGCAGGCTTCTTGCGATGGTCATCGACAACAGCTTAGTTACCCACCGGAATTCTTGCACAGGACGGCGCAGTCCAGCACGCAAATTCTTTCACTGGAAGTTAGCTGTCCATTGCAGTTCGCAGAGATAGAGGAACATATGCCGCGCCGCGAGCCCGCTGTTGGCTTACGCGGCGACTGGGGCCGGCGCGCGCCGCCAGGCGTAGAGCGGGAACTGGTTGGCCATCTCGGCCACTTCGCCGCGAATGCGCGCCAGCGCCGCATCGTCGCCGCGCTGTTCGAGAGCCTTGGCGATCCACACGGCGATCTGCCGCATTTCGGGCTCTTTCATGCCGCGCGTGGTGAGCGCGGGCGTGCCTACGCGAATGCCCGAAGGCTTGAGCGGCGGATTCGTGTCCCAGGGAATCGAATTCTTATTCACGGTGATGCCGGCCTTGCCCAGCGCCAGCTCGGCCTCGGAGCCGAGGATACCTTTCTCGAAGACATCGACGAGCAGGAGGTGGTTGTCAGTGCCGCCCGAGACCAAGCGGAAGCCGGCTGCCCGCAGTCCCTCGGCGAGAGCTTTGGCGTTGGAGACGATCTGCGCGGAGTAAGCGCGAAACTCGGGACGCAGCGCCTCAGCGAGGGCAACGGCTTTAGCGGCAACGATGTGCACAAGCGGGCCGCCCTGCTGGCCGGGAAAGACGGCCTTGTCGACGGCCGCGGCCAGATCCTGCGTGCAGATGATGAGGCCCGCGCGGGGACCGCGCAGGGTTTTGTGCGTGGTGGTGGTGGTGATGTGCGCATGAGGCACGGGTGAAGGATGCACGCCGCCCGCCACCAGACCGGCGATGTGCGCCATGTCGAAGATGTACACCGCGCCCACTTTATCGGCGATCTGCCTCATGCGGGCGAAGTCCCACAGGCGCGGATAGGCGCTGGCGCCGCCGATGATGACCTTGGGCTTTTCCTGCATGGCGACGGACTCGAGCTCGTCGTAGTCGATGGTTTCGGTATCCCGGCGAACGTGATAGAAGGTGGGCCGATACAGCTTGCCGCTGAAGCTAAGGCGGTGGCCGTGCGTCAGGTGGCCGCCGTGCGAGAGATCGAGGCCGAGGATGGTGTCTCCCGGCTGCAACACCGCCGCGAAAGCCGAGGCGTTGGCCTGCGAGCCGGAGTGCGGCTGCACGTTGATGTGCTCGCAGCCGAAGAGCTGGCGAGCGCGATCGCGAGCCAGATTCTCAACGATGTCGGCGTACTCGCATCCGCCGTAGTAGCGGCGCCCGGGGTAACCTTCGGCATATTTATTGGTGAAAACCGAGCCGGCCGCCTCCAGAACGGCTTCGGAGACGAAGTTCTCGCTGGCAATCATCTCCAGCCCCTCGTGCTGGCGGAGAGTTTCGTGGTCAATAGCGGCGGCGACTTCAGGATCAACTTGGGCGAGAGGGAGCGACATGCGGTCAGTCATACTTGGAATTTTAGCCTTTCCCCCTTCGGTTGACAGGCCGTCAGCATCAGACGGCGCGGAGATTTCGTAAACTGAAGGCGGCAACCATCTTCATCGCCGGACGAGGCTTGTGTGAAATCCAGAGGGATACAACTCTCCTGGCTGCCGATCCTTGCTATCGCGCCTTTTCTGGCGCTTGCGCAAACCGCGGAGCAGGCGCCAGGGATTGACCCGGCCCTGCTGGCCAGGGCCAATGCGGGCGATGCAGCGGCTCAGGTACAGGCAGGCGAGCGCTGCGCGCGGGCGGCGGCGGTTGAACAGAATCGGGAACAGGCAGCAAAGGATATGGAGCAGGCGGCAGCGTGGTACCGGAAGGCTGCCGAACAGAACAATCTCGCCGGAGAACTGCATCTCGCCGCGCTTTACCGCGACGGGGGCAAGGGCTTTGAGCGCGATATGGCGCAGGCGGCGGGGTGGTATCGCAAGGCTGCCGAGCAGGGAGACGCCGACGCGCAGGCAACGCTGGGCGTTCTCTATTCCATGGGCCAGGGTGTGCCGCAGAGCGACGTGGAAGCCTATTTCTGGCTCGATCTTGCCGCTTCCGTGAAAGGTCCGAACCAGGAGAAGTACGCGGCTAACCGCCAGATGATCGGCACGCACATTACCGCCGATGAGCTGGCCGGCATTGAGGATCGCGTGGCCGCGTGGAAGGCTGCGCACCCGCGGCCGAATGCCACGCAATAATCTGCTCCGCGCAGAAAGACGCACGCCCGGTATGCTGATGGCATGACCGGCGCGCGCATTCCGCGGTTTGCATTTTGGCCTGCCCTTGGGGTGCTGGCGGTCCTCGCGCAGGCGGACCGCGCGCGACCTGCAAATCCGCATGACGAAGTTACGCTGACGCCCGCGGTCGTTGTCGCGGGATCGCCGGAGCTGATTCGCGTCGAAGCGCCGGACGCCGTGGCAGCAGACGGTGAATGGCTGGGCCGGAAGCTCGAGTTCTTTCGCGGGCGCGATGGAAAAAGCTGGTACGCGCTGGCGGGAGTTGACGTGGAGGCGGCGCCGGGTTCTACAACTCTGAGCATCTCCGCGCGCACTGCCGACGGCGGCTCGCTGGATTTGAGCCATGCGGTCGAGATTCATCCCGCGCGCTACCGGACTGAAACCTTGGCGGTAGCACCGAAGTTTGTTGAGCCGGGGCCTGAGGAACTCGAGCGGATCAAGGCCGAGATCGAACTCAAGCAGAAGGTCTTTGCGGCGAGCGCTGCGGAGCCGCTTTGGTCCGGCAATTTTCGCGCGCCGGTTCATGCCGCGCCCACCGACAGCTTCGGCACGCGGCGTGTCTTCAACGGCCAGCTCGACAGCATTCACAAGGGGATGGACTTTCGCGCGGCGATGGGCACGCCGGTGCGCGCCGGCAACAGCGGCGTGGTGGTGCTGGCGCGTCCGCTCTACTACGAAGGTAATTGCGTGGTGATTGATCACGGGCTGGGGCTCTACACGATTTCGATGCACCTGAGCCGCATCGACGTGCGGGAAAGCGAGCACGTAAGCCTGGGCCAGCGCATCGGGCTGAGCGGAGCGACGGGCCGCGTGACCGGGCCGCATCTGCATTGGGCGGTACGGTGGGAGGATGCGTATCTGGATCCCGCGAAGCTGCTGCGCATGGATTTGAGCCGGGTGCGCTAACGCGTGAACACTTCTTCTTCGACTTCGGTTGAGCGGCCTGCGGCGGATTTGAGCGCTGCGGCTTTTTCTTCGCGCAGGGCTTTGAAGGCGCGGTAGACGAACCAGCCCATGTACCAGCCATCGATGAATTTGAAGGGCGTTTCGCCGGTGGTGTAGTGGCCGCAGGGCAGCACGCGCACCTCGTGATTCACGCCGGAACGGCGCGCCGCCTCGACCACCTGCAGCGAGTACTCCCTGGGAAACGTCAGGTCGTAGTTCGCGTAGACGAAGAGAGCGCGTTTCAGCGGCCCGCAGGCCTCGTCGCCGACAAATTTCGAGTAGTAGCTGACGGGACTGATAGCGGCCCAGAGCGCCCGCAGACGGTCTTGCGTGAGGCCTGCCGCTTCCACTCCCCTGCGAATGTGGAGCGTGCTCTGCCCCGCCCACACCACGTCGCCGAACGCCGTGGACGCGTGATTGAAGGCGTTCACGCGCAGGCGCGGGTCGTGCGCGCTGGCAAGATACGCATAACAGGAACCGAGGCTCGTGCCCACCACGCCGAAGTGCTCGTAGCCCTGCTCCTCGAGCCAATCGAGGCAGCACCGGATATCGACCACCGCCTGGCGGCAGGCCGACAGGGTGCGGCCGATATTGGCGCTGACGGCGTAGTCGGAGCGCTCCAGCTCCATGGGACGGCGAATGTCGTGATAGGGCTTGGAGAGGCGCAGCGCCGAGACGCCCATGCGGTTGAAGATGGCGCACAGCGAGTTGTGGCTGAATCCGTCGGCGTTCCATTGCGGCAGCACGACGATGGCCTGTTTGGGGCGCGCGGGGTTTTTGTGCGCGGGCGCAGGATACCAGCGCGCGTTCACCCGGTCGTTTTCCGGATAGGGCGTGCGCTCCGGCGAGGTAAAGCGCAAATATTGCGCTTTGGGCAGCTTGCCTTCGGCAGCCTGCTGCTTCAGCGCCGCCTCCTGCGCCAGCGTTTCAGGGCGCACGTTGGTGGGGAAGAGCTGCGGATAGCGCTCTTCGAGGCGGAAGTCCGTGGGGCGTTTGTAGCCGAAGTAGACGCCGCTGTGGCGGATGAGGAGCTGGTTGATACGGACCATCGCGGCTTCGGCAGCCGCTGCGTCGCGCTCCATGCCGGGATCGGGAACCGCAGCGCCGAGGCCATGCGCTTCAAGGAACGGAGCGATCCACTCAAATCCCCATTCCAGCGGACGCACCACGCGATTTTCGTCGCGCGTGCACAGCCGTGTTTCCCATGCGTACATCCGGCGCGCGTACCAGTCAGTGAACATGAATCTCATTTCATTTTAACAGCGTGAGAGGTGCGGGGAATTGGGTGCGCCGGTGGGAACAAATGCTACGCCGATGCCGCTCCTCGTGCGCGCGATTTTGATATTTCCGCGGCGATGAGCCAGGCGGCGCTCAGAAGCGCGATGCGCCGCCGCAGCCGGCAAGCGCGGTACGATGAAGCCATGAACCAGCCGGACAGCGCCGATCGGTTGCGCCCCAGCGGACAGGTTTGGCAGAGCGGATCGCGCGTGGCGTTCTTCGGCGGCAGCTTCGACCCGCCGCATCTGGGCCATCTGGCTGTGGCGCGCGCCGCCCGCGATGCGTTCCGGCTGGATGCGGTGCTCTTCGCCCCGGTGGGCGCGCAGCCGCTCAAGCACGAAGGATCGACGGCGAGTTTTGAGCACCGGCTGGAGATGACGCGGCTGGCGATCGCGGGCGAGCGGGGATTTGCGGTCTCGCTGGCCGATGCGCCCAGGCCTTTAGGCGGCAGCAGGCCGCCGCGGCGGCCGCCCAACTACACCATCGACACGCTCGTGGGACTGCGCGCCATTCTTCAGCCCGGCTGCGCGCTCTATTGCCTGATGGGCGCCGACTCGTTCTTCGGACTGCGCCGCTGGCATCGCGCCGCGGAGATTCCGTTTGCGGCGCCGCTGATCGTGGCCTGGCGGCCGGGGCAGCCGCTGGAGGGATTGAAGGCCGCGCTGCCCCAAGGGCTCACGCTTGAGCCCGCGCCGGACGACGACAGGACCGAATCCGGTGTTGCGGTGCGCGCGTTTTGCCTTGTGAATCCGACTGGGGACCGCGCGCCCTTCTACGTGCTGCCCGGCCTGGATGTGGAGATCAGCGCGACGGAGATCCGGGCGCAAATCCGCGACGATTCCAAGAATCGGACTGCGGGGCGCGAAGTGCTGCCGGCAGCGGTCCGCGAGTACATCGCGCAACACGGGCTCTATCGTTCATAGGCCGATTTGACGATCGTCTGCTACCCTCGAAGGAGAGCGCCGCTTGCCCGGCGCCGAATCGACAGGCTACGATGAGCTTGGAGAGCATTCCTAAAGCATGAGCATATCGACGGCGCAGAAACAGACGCGCATCCTGGTGCAGGCCGCAGCCGCGGTCTGTGACGAAAAGAAGGGCCAGAACACCCGCATCCTCGAGCTCGACCCTGTCGACTCCGGCCTGAGCGACTTTTTCCTGGTTACCTCGGCCACCAACGAACGGCAGGCCATCGCCATCGCCGACGAGATCGAACTGCGGCTGAAGCGCAGCTTCGGCGTCTACACGAACTCCGTGGAGGGCCGGCGGAACGGCGAGTGGATCCTGCTCGACTACGTGGACTTTGTGATCCACGTCTTTCTCGCGGAGCGCCGCGCCTTCTACGACATCGAGCGGCTGCGCAAGTCGGCGCGTCCGCTTACGCCGGATGAGTTTGACGCCGAGCTGAAAGCCGCGCTGGCGGAAAAAACGCGCGCCGTGCGCCAGAGGAAAGCTGCGAAGGCCAAGCCGGCAGCTGCCAGGCGCAAGCAGGTCACAAAGAAGCTGCCGGCTACCGCGAAGCGCGGAGCCGGAAAGACCTCCGCCAAAAAATTCCCTGTCCGCCGGCCCAAAGCGAAAAAGACCGCGAAGAGAGCCGCAAAGAAGTAGCCCGCGGCCACGCCGTCAGCCCGGCACGCGTAGAAACACTCAGGGCGCCCGCCGTAGCGGACGCCCCTTTGTTGTTGGTCCGGCTTCGCCGGAGAGTTAAAAGACGAACTTGCCCGTGAACTCGACGATGCGGACCGAAGGATCTCCGCCCACGCCCGAGCCGTAGATGCTGGTCGGCGGGCCTTCCGCGTAGAGGGACAAGCCGAAATGCGAGGAGTCAAGAGCTGCTGTCGGCAGGCCGAAGTTGGGGTGGTTGAGGAGGTTGAAGGCGGTCATACCGACCTCAAATCGACCCTGGTCGCCCATATGCGGCAGCTTGAAGGCTTTCTGGAGCGTCATATCGGTGTCGAAGTAGCTCGGTCCCCAGAACTGGTTGCGGTCGGTGGCGCCGAAGGGCGAGACGGTGGGAGTTACATAGCCGTCGACGATCGGGTAGTTGGGGAAATCTGCGGGCGTAAGGCATGGGGTCGTGGCGGAACTGGGACCGCAGTGGTGCGGGGTACCCGGCGCAGCAGCAATGGGAATCGCGTCGTACCCACTGCCATAGCTCCCAACCCCAAAGTCACCAATGTAGGCGTAGGGAGTAAACGGACTGCCGCTGTTGAAAAAGATGGCTCCGCCTATCTGCCAGCCTTCGGTGGCGATCCTCGGTCCCCCGAAGTACGGCATCTGATAGAGATAGGTGCCAGAGATGGTTTGGGGTACGTCATAGTCCGCGTTGCCGTAGTTCTGGCGCAGGTTATAGGGATTGGTCTGTTCCACGATGCTTCCTGCGTTAAAGGGCAAGATGCCGCCGTTCGAGATCTCATCGAGCGCATGGCTCCAGGCATAGTTCAGTTGCAAGTTGAGGCCGTGGCCCTGGACCAGGTAGCTGACGATCAAGCCGTTGTAGTTGGAGGATGCCTCGCTCTGAACCTCGGTGACATTGGCAAAGCTGGGCGCGGGCGACGTTTCGGGTAAGCCGGGGCCTCCGTATGCGTTCGCGCCAAGACTCTCATTCGGCTCGTGGTAGCCGCGGTTGCCCACGTAGCCTACCTGGATGCTCTGTGATTGGGAGAACTCATGCTCGATCTGCAGGTTCCACTCCTGATAGGTGGGATAGTGCAGCGTCCCGGCCACCGTGGTAAAGCTCGGAGGCTCGAAGAGGGAGTTGAAGGCCGACATCGTGTCGAAGCTGCCGCCGTTCTTGAAGCAGGATGTTGGATTGTAAGTGCAATCCTGGAAGGTGTCGTTTGCGCCGGCCATCAGCGATTGCGCGCTGGAGGGATCGGATGGGTTCACCTCCATCCCCGCGTTCTGCACGACAAAGGCGAGATTCAGAGGAGCATTGTTGAGCATGGAATCGGCGATGGTGCCGGGGAAGACGTCGGTAAAGTAGCCGAAGCCGCCGCGCAGCACGTTCTTTGTATCCGGAGAGTATGTGAATCCAATGCGCGGCTCGATCATGTAGGCCTGGTAGCTGTTGAAGGCTGTCGGCAGGTTGTACTTGATCTGGGCGTTATAGGCGCCGGAGGAGGAGTTAAGAGGAGCGCCCGCCGCCTGCGAAAAGAAGCTGCCGCCAAAGTTGGAGAGGCAATTTTTGAGGCAGGAGACATTGGAGTTCCTTTCCACGCGTACGCCAGCCGTCACCGTCACTTTCGGCATCGGCTTCCAGTCGTCCTCGAAGTACATGCCCAGCGTGTAGAGGGAAAGGGGCTCAGAGAGGGTGGTTGGGAACTGCTGCACTCCGACGTCCGATACTCCGCCGCTGAAGCCAGACCAGTACCCGGACGTGTCGTCGGCAGGCGGGGTGTATCCGCCTTGACTTACGTAAATTAGCGGCACGGTAAAGAAGCCGAGGTCGAAGTCGGAGAGATCGTCTTTCTTGTAGGAAAAGCCGGCTTTGAGCGTATGTTTGCCCGCCGTGTAGCTGAAGTCGTCGCCGATTTGATACTGCGTGACGTTACGCCCCTCCGGCCAGTACTCCGCGAGGTTGTTGAGGTCGTTGGCGAAACCGTCGTCCCAGTACATATCGAAGGGGAAAGTGCTTAACTCGGTCGCCGGGTCCTTGTTGACGAAGACGGCGCTGTACCAAGCACCGGTCAAGAGGAGCTGGTTGACCGCCCTGGTGCCGAAGGTGTGAGTCTCGGCGAACTGGCCCTCGTAGTCGGGCTGATCGCTCTGCGCGTCAAAGGCAGGATTGATGGGGTCGGTATAGCTGGGCTGAAGGCCGTGGTCGTATTTGAAGTGTCCGAACATCTTGTCGCTGGGGCCGAGGTTCACGTCCACGCGACCGGTGATCAGCTTCTCGGTCAGGTTGAAACTCGAGGGGGTCGAGAGCGCCAACTGGCCGGGCGTGCTGGTGGGGGCCGCGTGGGCGTAGTTGGGCGTGCCGTTATACAGGGCAAAAACTTTGTTATAAAACGCACACTCGCTGCTGTAGCCCGCCTCGTAGAGGCTGCTGGTGCTATCGCCGCAGGTACCGTCAGTGCCCACGACGCTGCTCTCGTAGCTTTGGCTGGGCAGATAGACCACACTCTGGCTGGCAGTTATGAACGTAATCCCCTCCGAGTTCACGAAGAAGAAGGCCTTGTCCTTCCAGATCGGTCCCCCAAGCGCGCCAGCCCATTGGTTGTAGTTGGAAAACGGGCGGGCGACGGGAGTCGTATTGTAATTGGGATTCTTGTTGTACCAGTCGTTGGCGTTCATGGAACGGCCGTTCCAGGACCAGCCGAGGTTGCCGTGGAACTTGTCAGAGCCCGAGCGGCTGATGGAGTTCATCTGGAGGCCGGCCAGGGTGCCGTACTGAACCTCATAAGCGTTGGTGACGACATCGGTTTCCTGAATGTCATTGAGGCCCAGCAGCATGTTGGACGGGCCCGAATTGTTCAGGTTCAGGAAGGGATCGTTGACCTCCATGCCATTTTCAGTGAAGTTGTTGGAGGTTCCGGGGAGGCCGAAGGCGGAGAAGTTGCCGTAGCCGAGGGAGCCGACGGAGGAGTCCGCGCCGGTATTCATCACGACACCCGGCTTGCCCTGCGCCGCATAGGTGATATCGCTACCGGGGTTGGGGATGTTTTGCAACTGGTCGAGAGTGACCGAGGTGCTCAACTGAGCGGTGTCCGTCTGGAGGAGCTGTGTGGTGGCGCTGACCTCAATGGTTTCGGATGCGGATCCCACGGTGAGTTGGATGCTCTGCGTGGTGATCTGGCCGACGGCCACCGTGACGGTTGTGGAAGCCGCCGAGAACCCGGTTGCCGAGGCGGTGAGCGTATAGACGCCCGGCTGGAGTAGGGAAAAGCGGTAGTCGCCGGTATTCGACGTCCTGGCCGTGGCGACAGCGCCGGTTTCCCTGCTGGCCGCCTTTACCGTTGCACCCACAACGGCAGCTCCGCTGGGATCGGTGACGGTGCCGGCGACGTCACCTGTCAGCATCGACTGGGCGTGCGCGACAGGCGCGCCGCAGACTCCAACAAAAATGCCGCCGAGCAGGAAAAATAACGATCCTGCCGATGCTAAGGCCATTTTCTGCAACCGAATAAATCGCATCGGAACTCCTTCAAAACTGGTTTGGACCGGAAAGCCCTTTGAGGGAACTTTTCGATCAGTCTTTTGCGCCTTCGGTGGCTCGATGGGGAAGGCGAGTCCGATACCGCAGTTGAACAAATCGAACAAACAACGAAAAAACAGAAAACGCTTGAGCGCGACGTCGTCTCCACCAGTTCAGTCTCTTGAGACGCTACCTCGGTAATACTAAAGGGATCTTTGGGGTGTATGAAGGCAATTGATGTGCCAATTGAATCCATGCGGGGGCCGGAATTCATCCGATTGAAAAAAAGGGAGTTCTCTGTTGCGCACTTCTCCAGATGTGCTGTGGATATATGGGAATTAGTAGGGTGTGCATTAGATCTTGCAAAAATTGGACCCGAAGGGCCTGTCGGCCCGCCTTGGTTTGCCGGTCTAGCGTACCCCCTGACGGTTCCATCCCTAACGCCGAACTCTCCGGGCCGCTTTACTGGATCTCGAGCCCGCCTCGTGATGCAGGAAAGAGAACGGGCGCCCCATCCGGGACGCCCGTTTGTCAGCAATCGGCTTCGAAGCCGAGGGGCTGGAGATTAGAAATAGACTTTGCCGGCGACCTGAACGGCGCGGCCAGGCGATGGATCGCCGTTGCCTTCCGCGCTTTGGACTACGCTGGTGACTTGTCCGAAGGTGGGGCTTTGGAAGATGCCGCTCGGCGGGGCGAAATTGGCGTGGTTGAACACGTTGAACCCTTCCATGCGCAACTGCACGTACCGCGCGCCGTCGGGAGTGAGTGGGAAGTTCTTCGTAATGCTGAGATTGGTGTAGTTGAAACCAGGGCCATGGAAGAAGTTCCGCCCAGTATTGCCGAAGGTTCCAATCGGCTCGATCGAAAAAGGAGTCGTGTCGAAGTACTGGTGGGTGGAGGTGGATCTTGGATTGTACCTGGCGATATTGAAGCTGGAGGTGTTTGGATTGTCAGCGCAGCCGAACTTACTGCCCGAGTCGCACCAGAGGGATCGGTCGGATCCTGTGCTGATACCGATGGGGAAGCCGGTCTGCAGAGCGGTGATGCCGCTCAACCCCCACCCGCTCAGTGTCTCGCGCAGGATGGTGTTGTCCTTCAGGAACCCGACAGCAGGCAGGGAGTAGACGTAGGTAGCCGCGAGGCGCTGCCGGGCATCGAAGTCCGAGGAGCCGTAGTTGAGGTATTCGTAGCTTGGTACGTAGTTCCTCTCGCGGCCGTAGTTTCCGTAGGCTGAGCTGCCGCTGCCTGTGGTGCTTTCATATCCCGACCCGTCGTCGAGCGCGTGGGAATAGGTGTAAGCCAGGCTGAATTGCAGTCCGTGATCCATCGCTTTGATGAGAGAGGCCTGCAGCGAGTTGTAGTTGGAGGACCCTTCGGAATCTTGTACGCCAGCCGACAGGTACCAAGGCGCGGACGAGCCAGGCACCGTCGCGGGCTGAGCAGTGTATTGCGGGAAGAAGAGGTGGACATATGCGGGGAGCCCCGCGCACGAAGGATTGGCAAGGCAGCCCGCTTGGCCGGCCGGCGTGATGGGATCGCCCTCGTTCCAGGTTGGAAGGCGATGGCTGAGAGAACCAACGTAGCCGATCTGCGCCAGGTAGTGGGAACCGAACTGGCGCTGGATGTTCAGATTGAAGTTGTAGGTGTAGGGAGGAACATAGTTCGGAGAAAACGCGTTGAGAGTGAGTTCATAGTAACCATCACCTGCCCAGTTGATCGCCGCGCCCGGCTTCGGTGTGGCATAGGGGAAGACGTTGGGTTCCGATCCGTTGCCCGCGACATCCGCAAAGGGATTCGCGAATGCCGGGCTTCCCCCAAAGTCCGTGGCGCCATAGTCGAATAACAAGGCCGGAGGATCGAGCAGATTCTGGAGCGACTGCTCTTCCTGGTCGCGGTTGTAGTAGAGTCCAAAGCCGGCGCGAATAGATAAGCTGTGCGCTCCGGCGGCGCCGATCAGCGCCGACGGACCTGCGGACGGGGACTAGGCAAAGCCAATTCTGGGACCAAAACGGTTCCAGTGCGTCGTGGCTCCGCCAGCCTCATTGCATCCCGGATCGCCGTTATAGGTCAGCCCCGGAGGGCCGCCGGGGTAAACCGTTGAGGTGGTGTTGCTGACCGCGAAACAGACGATTCCAAGACCGTTAAATTGCTTGTTCTGCGTCGGCTGCTCAACATCCCACGCCGTGCCGAAGTTGAAGGTGAGGTCGGGATTCACCTTCCAATTGTCCTGCGCGTAGGCAAAGGTCTCCGATGTAAAGGCGTCGATGAAACCATCGTTGGTCTGATAGTAGGAGTCGGGGATTCCAAGGACAAAATCGATCAGCGGATCTCCGGAGCTATACGATCCTCCACCGTTAAAAACGTAATATCCGTTGTTGAGATAGCCGAAGGGATTGTGGACCCGGAATTGCTCGTAGGATGCGCCGAATTTGAGGGCGTGATTGCCCCTGATCCATGTGAAGTTGTCGGCGTAGGTCAGGTTGGTATCGATGCGCGGTTGAGGTCCTTCGTAGCTGTTGCCCAGATCGAAGTAGTTGCCGACACCTATGAAGGGAATCCCGGACAACGAGAGCTGCGGATTGATAGAAAAGCCAAGCGAGCTGGGCGATTGGACAGGGCTGGGAATGACGGACGGGTAGTTGAGGCGATAGTAGCCGCCATGCAGCTCATTCAGCTTGTTTGCGCTAAAGGTATGTGTGTAGGAGGCGCTGAAGACCTTGAGATGCTCCGATGCATGCTGGCCAAAGCCGGGGAAGCTGCCGCCGCCGAAGGATAAAGCGTTCGTACTGGGGCTCGATTGGAAGATCGACGCGGCCCAGATGGTGTCTTTTGAACTCGGGGTGTAGTCGGCGCGGAGAACTCCCTGGTCCAAAGCGCCGGTATTGGGCGCATTGAAGTCATAGAGATCCGTTGGGGAACCCGTTGGGTAATTTGCTTGCGGAACGTAATTGTTGACAAGGTTCGATGCGACGCTGTTCCACTCGCTTGGAGGAATGACGACGGTCCCGCTGCTAAAGCAATCTGCCCAGGTCTCCGGAGTCGAGGAGTCGGGATCGGCCACGCAGGAGCCGATGTTGAACGGAATCGGCTTGTCTGTTAACCCTTCGCTGTCCGCGGTCCCCGAGACGTAGTTCAGATCACCCGAAAAGTCGCCGCCAAACTGGCCCGTCGGAGTTGCGCCCTTGGTTCCGGTCAGCGTGCTGGCGAGTTCGGTTGTTGAGGTTCTATTGCGGTCGCCCTGATATGCAACGAAGAAGAAGAGCTTGTTCTTGAAGATCGGCCCTCCCAGCGTGCCGCCATACAGATTCTGATGGAAGATGGGGCGGGTCGCAGAGAAATAGTTGCCGTTGTTCATGAAGGTGTCGCGGTAATATTCGAAGCCGCTGCCGTGGACTGTGTTGGTGCCGCTCTTGACGACCTCATTGACGATCGCGCCGGAGTTGCGGGAAAACTCCGGGTTCATGGTGCTGGCGACGAGGTTTTCCTCTTGAAGCGCGTCGGGATTCACCTCAATGCCTTCGTCCTGCAGGGCGAAATCATTGATGTCTGCCCCGTTCAGGATGACATCGTTTTGCGGGGTTTGACTGCCGTTGGTGGAATAGGAGCCCAATCGGTCAGAGGATTCCATGACGCCGGACTCAAACTTCGCCAACCCCGCGGCATCACGCCCTTCCATCGGTATGCTTTCAAGCTGGCTCGAGGTAATCATCTGCTCTAACTGCGTATTCGAGGTCTCAACTTGCAGGGCCGTGGCCGTTACCTGAACTGTTTCCGCGGTTCCGCCCACTTTGAGACCAGCCAGCACTTCGCGGTTGTCGTTGACGTTCAGTATCAGTCCGGACGCAACGAAGTTCTCAAAGCCGGCCGCGGAAACGGTAACCGTGTACGGACCACCTACCTGCAGCTCGGGAAAGATGAAATAGCCACTCTTGTTCGAAGTGGTTCCTGTCGAAATACCCGTGGCGGTGTTGAGCGCCGTGACTTTGGCGTTGGGAACCACGGCTCCGCTGGGATCGGTGACCGTACCGTGAATCGCGGCCGTGGTTACCTGAGGCCAAGCAGACGGAGTGTCGACAAACGCGAGAGAACCAACGAGCGCCGTCAAGGTGATCGCCAATGCCGCAGAATGAAAGGGGAAATTCTTCATCCTTCTACCTCCGGATCGAACTGAGACGATTTATCGTCAAGCGGGAAGCATGGACAACGTGCTTGCTTCCCCTCTTTCTTGCCGAACGGTGACTCGATTCACCGAATGACGGAAAGCGCTACAAATTGCCGAGAAGTGAGGACCAGATCAACTGTTCCTAACGCTTTGAATCAGGGTTCAAGCGCCGACCACGCAAACCAGGAACAAATCCTTAAGGTCAATCATGCACGTGGCGGACCATTCTCGAAAAACTGCTCTCCTAACAGCTTCTTAATAGAAAACAAACGTGATGTCCATCACATTTTGGTGGCACTAAGGCCGGAGCTAGTATCAGGCAGGAGTCATGTCTATAAATTTTCATATAACTCTGTGGTTCATCCATAGAATTGACACAAGTTACAGATTCCTGGAGCAATGGCGACCCTGGTAGTGCGCGCTGAGACAGGCGTTTACGGTATTCTGCTCAAGGTGCAGGTTACACTCGCCCAGATCGGCTCCAAGGCACGAACGCAGGACGCGTACGAGGGGCTGGTGCGTGGCTATCTCAAGCGTTGTGTTGGAGTTGTGCGCTGCGGGACGGAGGCGTTCCGGAGTGAAACGGCACTGTTTGATTGGATCGGCCGGCAATCGGGCCGAACGCAGGCTGTGCTTCTGTTGCTGGATGGACGCGGCCGGCAGATGACCTCAGAGGCTCTTGCCGAGTGGTTGGGAGCTCGGCGCGATGAGGGCACGCAACACGTTATCTTCGCCGTTGGCCCGGCGGATGGGTGGTCGGACGAGGCGCACGCGGAAGCCGCACGGCTCGGCCGACTGCTCTCGCTGGGCCCGATGACGCTGGCTCACCAGCTAGCTCGCCTGGTGATGGCAGAGCAGCTCTACCGGGCGTGTACAATTCTCACGGGTCATCCGTACCACAGAGGCTGAACGCCAGTTCGTAGTTCTTAGTTCGCAGTTCTCAGGGCTGCCAGCAATGAACAACGAACGCTTAACTTTCGACTGTGAACTACGAACTGTGAACTATGAACTCTGAAGCACCATCCCGGCGCGGACTCATCCTCATCAACACGGGCCCCGGCAAAGGCAAGACCACCGCGGCACTGGGCACGGCTTTGCGCGCCGTGGGCTGCGGCATGAAGGTGCTTGTCCTGCAGTTCATTAAGGGCTCGTGGCACTACGGCGAGCTGGATGCCGTGGAGGCGTTCGGCGGGAACTTCGTGGGCAACTTTGTGATTCGGCAGATGGGGCGCGGGTTTGTGAAGGTGGGCGGTGCGGAGCCCGATCCAGAAGACGTCCGCCTGGTGCAGGCGGCGTGGGCCGAGGCGCGCCAGGCGATTGACTCCGGCGAGTGGGATTTGGTGGTGCTCGACGAGATCAACTACGCCATCAGCTACAAGATGCTGGATCCGGCAGCCGTGGCCGAGGCGCTCAAGGGCAAGCCGGAGATGGTGCACGTGATCCTGACCGGGCGCAATGCCCACCCCCTGCTGGTGGAGCTGGCCGATACGGTGACCGAAATGCGCGAGGTGAAGCACGCCTACCAGAAGGGCATTCTGGCGCAGCGCGGAATCGAGTACTAGCTGAGAGTGGCCGCGCAGGCGCAGGCTGTGGCAGCCCTGTTGTGCGGGCAGCCCATTTACAATGGGGTTCGATATGTCGTGGTTCAAGCGCGAGGACGGCGAGTATTCCGCAGTGCCTGCCGGTAGTAGCGGGGCGGGCGCGCCGCTTGCCGCGAATGGCGGCGAAGCGGGCGCCAAGAACGTGCGCACCGAAGGCCTGTGGGTGAAATGCCCCGGCTGCGGCCAGCCCATCTACAAGGCGGATCTCAAGGCCAATCTCAACGTCTGCCCCAAATGCCAGCATCACTTCAAGCTCGGCGCGCGCGATCGCATCGCGATGTTGCTCGATCCGGGCTACGAGCTGGTTGATACGGGGCTGAGCTCGACCGATCCGCTCAACTTCACCGATGTGAAGCCGTATAAGCAGCGGCTGCGCAAGGCGCAGGAGGATACGGGCCTCGACGACGCCATTCTGAATGCCGTGGGACGGCTGGGGCCGCACGACGTCGTGCTCAGCGCCATGGAGTACAGCTTCATTGGCGGCTCGATGGGCGCCGTAGTGGGCGAGACCGTTGCGCGCGCCATCGATCGCGCGCGCCTCACGCGCATGCCGCTGATCGTAGTAACTGCTTCAGGCGGGGCGCGCATGATGGAAGGCGTAGTGAGCCTGATGCAGATGGCCAAGATCTCTACGGCGCTGGCACAGCTGGACGACGCGCGCGTGCCGTACATCTGCGTGCTCACCGATCCCACGACCGGCGGCGTGACCGCGAGCTATGCCATGCTCGGCGACCTCAACATCGCGGAGCCAGGCGCGCTGATCGGCTTTGCCGGACCGCGCGTCATCGAGCAGACCATCCGCCAAAAACTCCCTGAGGGATTTCAGCGGTCGGAGTTTTTGCTCGAGAAGGGTTTTCTGGATGCGATCGTGCACCGGCGCGATTTGAAGAACTACCTGATCCGCGCGCTGGAATTCCTGAAGACGCCGGCCGCGGCGTGAGGGCTTAACAAGAAAAACCGAATTGCCGGGGGCGTGCGGGCTGGGGCTTGACACCCGGTGGTCGGGGGAGTGTCCGGGCTAGGTTTCGGGTCGAGGTTCGGGGTAGCGCTTTGCCACAGGGTTTACTGATTCGTTACGTAACGGGGTAGTGGTGCAGTTTGAATCGTTGAGGACCGTCCAACGCATAACGAGCATTAGGCATTGACATATTGTGATGAGTCGATGACACTGGTTTGACAAATGGAGGCAACGACTCAAAGATCGCGTAAAATCTCTTGGCGCATCGTGAAGGGTGCAGCCCAAGACATTATTGGCCGGACCATGAATCTGCTTCACAGTCCGGCCAAGGTAAGGGAATTTGAGTACGTTGACCCAATCTCAGATCAAACAGTCTATCTGTCAACTGGCGCTCGCTATTCCGTGCTCCACATCGGCAGACTCAAACTATTCTTCGACCGGGCGACTGGCAGGTTTGACGGAACCTGCCGGTCACTTGAGGAGCGTGTTGAGGATCGGCTTGAACTCTTTGATTAGCTCTTCTTCCCGAGCAGTCATTTGAGCCTCAGTCGTCAGCGCTTCTGCGAAGAAGTGGGTAAGCCCTCTTCCTGGCGGATTGTTTAACCAATAGGTCAAACGATCCCGCAAGGTTGTGGACTTGCCCACATACGCAATCCCAGACTGACTTGCACTCTGAGAAAGACCGTAAACGCAGAAACCGTCGTTACGCCTTGTATCGATGGTCGCTTTGTTGAAGGCAAATGGTCCCTCTTTGAACGCCATAGATGTGCCTCCTTTCTTCAGAAATGACCCCAAATCCCGAATAGTAGAGGTGGGGTATCCACCCCGGACGCACCGGGGCGATCTCTCGCGCTTGACAATTTCTGATAGGAGGCTATGATGGAAGGGTACCTGCCAGGGCACCACAATATCTAGCATCTCTATCGGCGCTCCCACAACTGGGAGCGCCTTGTTTTCATTTGCGCTGACGGCATTTTCTCTCTTCCTGTCTTTCAAATCAATAGCAAAAACTGATTTGCACTATTCATAGTGCAACACGCTCACCAGCTCCTCTAGTGTCCACACATGGTCTGCAAGCCCCGCCTCCATTGCCGGGGTCACCCGTAGCGTTTTGTGGACCCGGCAAAAGTTCTAATGCATGAAGTGCAGCGCAACCGCGTGTCCGTGGTTTTCGATTTTCTTGCTGAAGCCATTGGTGAGTCGAGTGAACCGGCGCATCGACATGCGCATGGTGAGATTCTGACGCTCCACGTAAGACGTGCTGACATGCTCATAATCAGGGTTCCCAATTACCGTTTTCATGTCGCACCCGATGCACTTCGCCGGGCTGTACCGTGCCTCGGGGGTGTCATTGGATGCTCCATAAATCTTGTGCAACTGCGCGTAGTCCACGTTATCGCCAAAAGCGATCTCAATTGCCGCCAGGTACGGTTTGTGCGCATCCGTAGTGATCTGCGGACGGCCCACAACCCGCCGGCGAATATCGAAAGCAAAGTCCGTGGCCCATCCGGTATCGCGTCCGCCGACGAGATAGGAAATACAGAGCTTGGTATCGGCGTCGATGGCCGTCCAGGTCCATGCATCGCCCCAACCGGCTACCTTCTGTTCCGGCGTGGCATTCTTCTGCTTGGCTCCGACAAACTGCCAAATTTCGTCACATTGAATCCGGCGGGCTTTCAAGCCGCGGACGTGCCGATGGTGGTATGCAGCGCAGGCGCAGCCCAGGTCTTCTAGCAGTTTGAGAACCGTGTGCTTTGCCACGCCCGTCATGCGGACGATAGAGTTGACGCTGGCTCCTTCTACTAGAGCCGAAACGACTTGCACACGCTTTTCAGTGCTTAGGCGGTTCATAAAGGATAACCTGAAAAGATAGTACAATATTATTTGCCTAAAAGCAAATAGTATTTGACATTTCTTTCTAATCACTATAGAGTGTGAATATGCTTTTTAAGCCGCCAAATATCGGTGAAAAGGAAAAAGAGGTTATTGAGAGGATAGAAGCTGTTCGGCAAAAATTACGGCACAATCTTGCTCGACCTCGTAGGTGGACGGGGCAGCTGCGCCGCAACACTCTTGCTCGTGCGATCCGAGGATCAAACAGCATCGAGGGGTTCAATGTCACTGCTGAGGATGCAATAGCCGCTGCTGAGGGAGAGGAGCCTCTAGATGCTGATCGCGAAGCGTGGCTTGCTGTGACTGGTTATCGCACCGCTTTAACATTCGTGCTCCAACTCGCAAAAGACAAGAGTTTTGTTTATAACGAGGGATTCATCAGAAGCCTGCATTTCATGATGCTTCAGCATGACTTGTCTAAGAACCCTGGAAGCTGGCGACCAGGAACAATTTACGTTCGCAATGAAACCAGCGGAGAAGTCGTTTATGAGGGGCCTGATGTTGAGACGGTGCCTGGGCTAATCGAGGAGCTTATCGAATCACTGAACTGCGAGGACGAGTGCCCCCATGCCTTAATCAACGGGGCGATGGCGCATCTAAATTTGGTCATGATCCATCCATTTTCAGACGGGAACGGGCGCATGGCGCGGTGTCTGCAAACGCTGGTTCTTGCGCGTGAAGGAATATTAGAGTCTGAATTTTCGTCAATTGAAGAATACCTTGGCCGGAATACGCAGGATTATTACGATGTTTTAGCCAAGACAGGCGAAGGCAAATGGCGTCCTCGAAACAGCACGAAGGAATGGATTCAATTCAACCTAACCGCCCATTTCCGACAGGCGATGACCTTGCTTGATCGAATGAAGGTAATGGATCTGTTATGGGAGGAGATAGGCAACATTATTAAGAACATGAACCTGCCGGAGCGGCTTCTTTTTGCTGTAACCGATGCGGCGCTTGGGTACCGAGTACGCAGCGCGAGCTATCGCAACCTTGCCGAAGTCAACAATACAATTGCGAGTCGCGATTTGAAAAATGCCGTTGATGCGAAGTTGCTTGTGCCAGTAGGAGAGCGTCGTGGGCGCATCTACGTAGGGTCAAATCAAATAAGAGCTATCTTCGACAGACTCAGACGCCAATATATAAGACGGATTCCTGATCCGTTTCTTCCAGAACCAGAACAATTGGAATTGGCTATTCCTTCGTCGCCTGTCTAACGACCCGCGCGGCGGCTTGGTTCACGTCCTCACGCGGTTTCCGTTTGGCTGGCTTGGGCTTCGGCGTGGGCTTCTTCGTTGCTTCTTCATGCCCCCATATCACCCCACCGACTGCTCGAACGCGCTAGCCTGTGGATATTTCAAACTGCACCACTACCCATAACGGCCTGTTCAGCGTGGGGGTAAGAGTCCTCAAGTTGCCTGCCAGCCCTGTAGGGACGGCGCGAACCTCATACGGGGCTCGAAAATAAATTTCACGAACCTTGCAGATTATTTCGCCCGTTGTGCGCACAATGTTTGTATGTGCCGTCAAAGATGTCCGTCCTGCGTCCCGGACCCCGTCCTGAGCGAAGCTGAAGGAACTCTACGTCCCTATGTCCCTGCCTCTCCAACTTTGCCGATAATTTCCGCCTTCCGGCGCATACTTAAAGCAAATCCAAATTCCAGGGCTGGCGGCATCGGCTCGTGCCCGCCCTGGAACGAAGGGGGGCGATCGCCGGTCACGGCCCGCCCTTACGATGTGGTACACGGCGCGGCAAGAAGCTTCAAAAAACGTCTTAACTCCCGTGAATCGGTACGTTTGCGAGTAAGCCCTTTGGAATCAGATATGGACGGGTATACCCTCTCCCGTAAACCCTTTGTTATCAAATATGGAGGTATGGCATACCGGGGGGAGGGGGGACATTACCGATGAGTAACGCCGCCGCTTGATTTTCAGGGATTTGGGGAAGTGCGCCGCTACGCCTTCGCCACTTCCACAAGCACGGAGTAGAACGTCGCTCCGCCGCCGATGTCGGTGAGCCGCTCGCTGGTCAGCGCATTGATGTTCGCGCCGTCCGCGTGCAGCTTCGCCCAGTCCAGCCGCGCACGCGTTCAGAGTGATTCGCACGCGCAGTACGATCCGGTTCGCCAGCATGATCCTCGCGTAGGCGTGACCGTGTAAGAGCGTGGCTCAGCGGCAGTGCCGGCGTTCCAGCCCGTTTTCCAGTAGGGCCACAGGAAATTGCGGCCGCCGGGTTCGTTCCGGAACGCCTGACCTGAAGAGTAACGAGTGACCCGAGTCACGGTGGCATTTTTCAAGCTCAGGAAAAATGGAATAAATCCTTCGCGTGTACACTGGTCAAACCATGAGCTGCACCTTTTGCAGAATTATTGAAGGCAAGATTCCGTCAACGTCCGTCTATCAGGACGAGCTCGCCTACGCCTTTGCCGACGTCAATCCCAAGGCGCCGGTACATATCCTCGTCGTCCCGCGCGAGCATATTGGCTCGCTCGATGAGGCCGCTGCGGATCAGCGCGCGTTGCTCGGCCATTTGTTGTGGGCTGCGGCGGAGATTGCCCGCAAGAAGGGCCTGGCGAACGGCTACCGGATCGTCGTGAACACCGGCGAAGAAGGCGGCCAGACTGTGGACCACCTCCACTTGCACTTGATGGGCGGACGGCAGATGACCTGGCCGCCGGGATAAGAGCAGGTTTCAGGGGTCAGGGGTCAGGATTCAGTTCATCCTGGTGCGGGTTCGTCGTTGCACAATGACGAAAACACACGGCATGTTGCGATTTGAACTGCATTTGCGCACAAACGCAAAGAAAGAGGGCACGCCAGTTGGGCGCGCCCTCGCTATCTTGGTCCCTCGTTCCCTTGGTGTCTTGGTCCCTGTCTTAATTACACCGGCTGCCGCGAGTATTCTTCTTCCTCTTCCACGCCATAGCGGCGCAGAAGGACGGGCAGGCTCTGCGAAAACGCCGAGCGCGGCATCACCACGTCGCATCCCGCCTCGAGGGCCTTCATCTTCAGATCGCCCTGCAGGTGGTTGAGAAAACCGACGATCGAAACCGCCTTTTTGAATTTGCCCTTGAACTTGGGAACCAGCGCCAGTGGTTTGGCGTTCAGGTTGTTCAGGTCGAAGACAAGCAGCGCGGGCCGTTCGGCCTCCGGCGCGTCGTAGATGCGCGCCACGGCGTCTTTATCGCCCTTAATAAACTCAACCTTCACCCCCAGTTTGCGCGCCGTCTCCTGAATCTTGGCCAGGAAGAAGAGATCCTCAATGAAACAAAAGATGCGCGTAGGAGCGTCTTCGTGGATGGGCGCCGGAGGCTGTGCCGAATAAACGTCGGGATAGTACCCGCTGCTATGTCCGTTGCCTGCCGTGGGAATCGTGGAGGGAGGTCCGTCGGCGACGTTGCCGTTTACCACTCGATAACTATGGTCCATGGGACCGACAAAGGTCCGCGGACCCTTCTGCCTCCCCCTGCGCTTGCCCTGCGGCGGTGCGGAGACACTGTTGCCGGGATGCGCGGGAGGAGCAGAGGGCTTCTGGAAGAATTTCTTCTTCTTGCGGCTCTGATGCTGGTGGACGGGCTTGGGCGCCGCGGTATGCGGTGAATGCGGCGCCTGCATTTGCGGCGGCTCCTGCATCTGCCCCTGCGGCTGCTGAGGCTGCACCCCTGCCTGTTGGCTGGACTTGTTCTTGCGGCGGCGGCGGCGGCGGCGATGTCCTTGCGACTGCACCTGACCGTTGTCGGGAGGAGGCCCCTGTTCAGGCTGGGGCTGCGTCGGTTCTGTTGTCATGATGCTTGTACTTCCTGGTACTTTGCTCTCGATTGCAACGAAATTGTGCGGCTTGCTCTTGGTTGAGCTGCCGCGTGACCCCTAAACGCAGCCTCCCGGGCCTTCACAGAAAACGCTGCGGACCCCACTCAGTGCAGTGGCCCCTTTCAAAAGTGGTGCGGCTCTCAGTCCCCGTGCGAGGAATGGCTGCGCGCACCGTTCTTGAACCGGTCACCGCGCATCTGCCCCTGCGATTCCACCCCTTGAGCGCCTGTGAGAATGCGGTTGCCGTTTCTTACGCAGGAGTCGTTATTCAACTCCGTCCGCTCACCGGAATCGATTCGGCGCGGTCTCCGCTTTTCTCTGATGATGCCCTGTCCTATGTGAGCTTTCGCCGCGCACAGCTTGCGACCAATGGAACTGCCGGGCGAAATTTGCTTGCTCGGCGGCGAGCTTGCTCTACCCCATGCCTGGGTTGCCTGCATCAGCCGCTCGATAGGCAACTCTGATACTACAGGGAAGGTCCATCTCTGGCAAGTGCGCGTTTGGGGAGGAAACACTTTTGGTAACCACCATGGGAGGGCCAGCGCCTGCCCCTGAATTCGGAACGGCGCTCGCAGAAAGAGATCCCTAACGCAAGAAACGCCACCTTCGAGAAGGTGGCGTTTCCCCGTCCTGCGCTGGTCACTGGCCTCCCAGCGATATGGAGAGTGGGGCAGCAGCCCCTCCGCTCCGCTTGCAGGCTCCCCAGCCGGCTTCTCCCTTTTGAGGGCCGCTTTTTGGCGGTTGCTCTTGCTGGGTGCCCGGCGCTGCTCAGGCCCACAGGACATCTCTCCTCAGGCCCATTCATCACTGGCGCTGATAATGTAGCAATTGGAGTTCCGTTTGGAATATTGTTTATTTTCAATTGATTATGCAAAACAATATCTGGAATTGTCTGAATTCTGGAAGCCGGAATGCAAAAATCCTTCAAAAAAATGTAGGCGTAACTCAGTCAGACTGGCCAACGTCCCCAGTCAATGCTGGCACTCGGGACAGTAGTGGGTTCCCCGGCCAGCCAGCACCACGCGCCGGATCGGCGTTTGGCAGCGGCGGCATGGCTCGCCGGTCCGCTGGTACACGCAGTGCTCAAGCTGAAAGAAGCCACGAGCGCCATCGGCATCGACATAATCGGATACCGATGACCCGCCTAGCCGTATGGCATGCGTCAGGATCTCGCGTAACGCGAGACGTAGCCGCTCAAGCTCGGCGCGGCTGACCCGGTTGGCCCTGCGGCGGGGCCGGATACCGGCTTGAAACAGGCTCTCGTCGGCATAGATGTTGCCCACGCCTGCCAGGAGCGTTTGGTTGAGCAGAGCTGCCTTGATAGTTAAGCGCCGACCACGGAAGAGCGCGGCGAATTCCCGCGCGCCAATGGTGAGCGGCTCGGCGCCTGGAGCGCCGAACGCCGCACCTCGCCGGAGATCGCGGAATTCGAGCCGGCCGAAGCGGCGCGGATCGACAAAGCGCAGCTCCCGGCCACTCTCCAAAGCCAGCCGGGCATGCGTGTGCCGAGCGACCGGGCTTTCCGGCGTTGTCACCAGCAACCGGCCCGTCATGCCGAGGTGCACAATCCACTGTGCCTCGGCCGACGCCGTTGTCTCGGCCCGTTTTGGGGCTCTCCGCCCACGGGCGTCGCCCGCACCGCCAGCCGCACCCAGTTCAAAGACAATATGTTTCCCCGTGCGATGGACTGCCAGGATGACGCGTCCCGCCAGACCCATCGACTGGCGCGCGGGCGGCGTCTTGAACGGTTGAGGATGGCTGGCAAACCACGCCTGGACGATGCGGTCGCTGCGCACACGTTTGTCTACGCCGCGGGCGATAGTCTCTACCTCGGGCAGTTCCGGCATCGGCTTATTGTAGAGGATGGCGATCCGCGCACGGCACCGCGCGATTCGCCGGGATTCTTAACGAGGATTCTCGGCGAGCTTGGACTCTTCTTCGGCTGCGCGAGATTGCAGGCTGCCCCACTTCTCCAGATACACCACTCCGAGCCCCAGACCGAGGAGGAATACTCCCACCGAAGAGTACTCAATCAAGTTGAGTTCGCGGTCCTCGGCCGGGGTTTGATAGATTGTGATGCCATGAATGCCGCGCGGAACCACGCGATTCTCCTCCGGCACTGGCCATCTGGGCATCGTGTCAAGGAAATGTATGGAGATCATGGCGGAGATAATCAGGCCCGCCAGACCGGGCAACAGAAACAGCAGCGCGAAAAACTTGAGCGTGGCTAATCTCGCGGTTTTCATCGCTTCGACCTCAAGCCAGGCAAGGTTCCCGGATGGGACCGGCGGGGGCACTGAAAAAGACATTGCCTTTCAAAGTGTAGAGCAAATTCCGCGGCATGTTCCACCATCAAATCGGCACACAGGCGCAAAATTTCCCTTCCCGGCCACCAGAGCAGCGGGGCTGTGGCCTCTGGAATCCGATGCGGGTACTGCGATTGGGACTTCCGGGTTCCAGACACTACACTGAGTGCAACCAAAGGCTATGTCCGACACTGCAACCGACACCATCGCCGCTATCTCCACGCCGCCAGGGCGGGGCGGCATCGGGATTGTGCGCCTCAGCGGGCCGCGGGCTGCGTCCATCGCTTCGCAGCTCGTGCGGCCGCGCCAGCCCCTCGAACATGCCCGCGCGCGGTTGGCCGATGTGCTCGATGCCGAAGACACCCCTGCTGCGCGCGCCCATTCCGCGCGCATCGACGAGGCGCTCGTGACCTTCTTTGCCGCGCCGAACTCCTACACTGCGGAAGACCTGGTCGAGATTGCCGCACACGGCTCGCCGGTGGTTTTGGAGCTTCTGCTGCGCCGCGCGCTGGATTGCGGCGCGCGCCTGGCTGAGCCCGGAGAGTTCACCCAGCGCGCTTTTCTGGCCGGCCGGCTCGATCTGACCCAGGCTGAAGCGGTTCGCGACCTGATTGACGCGCAGACGCTCACGCAGGCGCGGCAGGCTGCGAGCCAATTGGGCGGAGCGCTCAGCCATCGCGTAGCGCCCGTGAAGCAGTCGCTCGTGGAGCTGATCGCTCTGCTCGAAGCCGGTATCGATTTTGCGGAAGACGACATCGACGTGACGCCGCAGGCCGAGATTGCGCGGCGCATCGACGAGACGATGCCGCCGCTCGCCGCGCTCGAAGCCTCCTTCGCACGCGGCCGGATCGTTCACGATGGATTGACGTTGGCCATCGTAGGCCGCCCCAATGTGGGCAAGAGCTCGCTTTTCAACCGGCTCGTCGAGCGCGACCGCGCCATCGTCACCGCGTCGCCCGGCACCACCCGCGATCTGGTCACCGAACGCATCTCGCTCGGCGGCATTCCCATTGAGCTGGTCGATACCGCGGGTCTCCGCGAGGGCGCTCGCGAATCATTGGAGGAGGCCGAACAACTCGGCATCCGCCGCAGCCACGAAGCGCTGGCCGACGCGGCGCTCGTGCTCATTGTGCTCGACGCCACTCAGCCGGTCAAGGAAGACGAGCGCCGATTGCTCGCCGCCGTCGAAGGCCGCCCGGCGATTGTCGCCATCAACAAAAGCGACCTCGTGAAAAGCGGGACCGAGGCCGCTCACGCGGCTGAGTCTTCGCTCCGCGGTTTCCCGTCGCTCTCCACCTCCGCGCTGACCGGCCAAGGCATTGGGGCTCTCCGCGACCGCATTTTGTCGCTCGCCACCGGGGGAGCCGCGGCTGAGCCGGGCATGTTGACCAACCTTCGCCAGCACCAGGCCGTCACCACCGCGCTCGCGGCGCTCACCGACGCAGCCAAAGCAAACGCCGGCGGCATTCCCCACGAAATGATCCTGCTCGATCTCTACCGCGCGCTCTGGGCTCTCGACTCGCTCACCGGCCAAACCACACCCGACGATATCCTGAACCTGATCTTTTCCGCTTTCTGCATCGGAAAGTGATCATAACATATTTATTTACAATAATATACGAGTTGCATCCCGGTCTTTTGAGCGGTTCGGAATGGGATTAACTCCGATTGGTTTGGCTTCGATTATCGATTACTCGATTGTCATCCCTTTTGCCGCATTGTCGTGTTCAGATCGATTATTAGCGCTCGTTTCGATGGCTGGAATGCGGATCGCAAAACCCTACCCAGTTTCCCAGAGCCTAGCCTCTGAACGAAGCTCAACCCATGCTCAATAAGCGCTTCGGGCTTGAAATCGCCAGCAGGGACTGCGGTGAGTCGAGAGCCGCAGACGGCGAATTGGCGATCGATTTCGAGAGGCGTGAACCGTCTTGTTTATGGAGAGCGAGCCCGCAGCGGTTCTCAGTCAAGCCGCTGGAGTGCAATGATTCCCAAACACGAGCAGGTGAGATTTGGAGATGGTTCACCCGACCTCTTATTCTGAATGAGCGCGTCGAACGCCGCTGCGGTAAACTCGCGGCTCAGTCTTCAATGCGAAGAGAGTAGGACGTCTCCGAACTCATGGCAAATTCATTGTCATTCACCGGGTTTGTGCTGAAGAACCTCAGGCGCCGGCGGTTGAGGACCCTGCTCACGCTGACTGGGATCGGAATGGCGGTTGGCGCGTTTGTGGGCCTGGTGGGCTTTTCGAGCGCATTCCAGCAGCAGTGGATGCGAATTTACTCCAGCAGCGGCACGGATATCTCCGTGATTCAGGGAACGTTCCTGAACACAACGCTGGACGAGTCAGCGACCGCAAAGCTCAGGGAACTGCCTGTTGTGGCGCAGGCATCCCCCGCAATCTATAACTTGATGGACGTGACCCCTGAAGTGAATGCGCTGGTCTACGGCTGGAAGGCCGATGCGTTTCAGCTCGATTCTCTGCAAATTCTGACGGGGCGACGATTTCGCGATGGCCAGCGCGAAGTCATGCTCGGCGACCTGCTCGCGCAGGATTTGAACAAGAAGCCCGGCGACATTCTTGAGCTTCAAGGCACGCAGTTCAAGGTAACTGCGATCTATCACGGCGCTTCGACCCTCGAGGCGGCCGCAGTCATCATGCCGCTTGACCAACTGCAGCAGCTAAGCGGCATGGAAGGCAAAGTGTCGACGATCGATGTGCGCCTGCGGCCACTGCCTGCAGGCGAAGCGCCGGTAAAGTATCTGAAGCGCGCACAGGCAGAGATTCAGGCCGCGCTGCCGGGTGTTCGTGCGGTTCCGGCCGCAGAGCGCGCCAGCGACAATCAGTTCGTCAAGCTGGCCCAGGCTTCCGCCTGGGGCACTTCTTTGCTTGCCCTGCTTATCGGCATACTGGGCATCGCCAACACCATGGCCATGTCTGTCTTCGAGCGCACGCGGGAGATCGGCATCCTGCGCGCACTGGGTTGGAAGCGATGGCAGGTGCTGGCCCACATTGAGGTTGAAGCTGTCTTGCTGGGCCTGGGCGGGGGACTTCTCGGCATCGTGTTAGGATGGTGTGCTCTGCGGGTGCTCGCGGCGCTGCCACAAACCGCAAGCTTCTTTACAGCGTCTCTTCACTGGCCGCTTCTCGCCGAGGCGGTGGGAATCGCAATTCTGGCCGGGCTGGTTGCGGGGGCGCTTCCGGCGTGGCACGCCGGGCAACTCTCGCCCGTGGATGCACTGCGGCACGATTAGCTATGGCAAGATTCGGGGCATTTTGTTTTCCCGCAACCGGCCATCTGAATCCGATGGCCGCCCTGGCGCGTTCCCTGGAAATGAGAGGCCATGAAGTGATCCTGTTCGGCATTGCCGACACTGAGGCGCGTGTGCAAGCCGCAGGCATCAAGTTTCATCGGATCGGCGCCGACGAATATCCGCTCGGTTCCCTCGGGAAGTTGGACCAGCGGATGGCCCGATTAAAGGGGTTTGCGGCTCTTCGATTTACGCTTGAGCGGGTGAGGAATTCTGCGCGCATGGTCCTGCGCGACGGGCCACAGGCTGTGCGGGCGGCCGGCATTGAAGCGCTGCTGGTGGATGAGGCGGACTTTGCCGGAAACGTGGCGGACTATCTTGGCCTGCCCTGGATCTCCATTGCCTTGCTGCCTCCTCTCGTTCATGACGACCGGTTTCCACCATTTTGGTTTGGTTGGGAGGCGGCGGAGGATCGGTTCGGCCGTCTGCGGAACCGCCTTGCAATTCAATTGCTATTACGGATGGCATCCCCCCTAATCAGGGATGTGAGCCGGCAGCGCAGAGCGTGGGGGTTGAAACCCCACCTGAACCCCGAGGAAGCGCTCTCGCCTCTGGCGCAAATTACCCAACTGCCGGAAGCATTTGAGTTTCCGATCCGAGGCAAGAAGCCGGTTGGGCTTCACTACACGGGGCCGTTTGTACACGCTCAACAACGTCCGGCGATTAAGTTTCCCTGGGAGCGCCTCGATGGACGCCCGCTCATTTACGCATCGCTGGGGACCTTTCAGAACTGGTCAGAATCCATCTTCCGGACGATCGCGGATGCCTGTGCGGGACTCGACGCCCAATTATTGATTTCGCTGGGCGGCGGACTCGACCCGGCACAGTTGGGCAATCTGGCCGGTGCCCCGCTGGTCGTGAGCTTTGCGCCCCAACTGGAAATTTTGAAGCAGGCCGCACTGGTGATCACACATGCCGGCATCAACACGGTTCTGGAATCGCTGTCCGAGGGAGTTCCTCTTGTGGCCGTGCCTCTCGGCAACGATCAATCCGGGGTAGCGGCCCGGCTCAAGGCGCGGAGGGCGGGGGTAGTGGTTTCACGGCACCGGCTAAACCCGGCCCGGCTTCGCAAAGCGGTCACTCTCGTTCTTCAAGACCGTCAATACCGAGAGGCGGCTCAGGGCCTGCAAAGGGCCATCCGGCAGATGGACGGACCCGGCCGGGCGGCAGAACTCATCGAACAGGTCCTGAAGCTACGTCCAGCTTAGTTCTGAATCTGCTGTTGCGCGCCGTCCGGGCGGCTGTCTAAGTGACTCTGCTGGAGGCCCTTTTCGAGCCGATGGCGTTAGACAGACGGATTACCTGCCCAAGGAGCAGGCGCGTGACGCAGCGAGCCGTTCAAGTTTGAGGTAATCTCGAAAACAAACTTTTCGATGGACACGGCCCATTCTGCCCGATACACTGACATTCGACTCTCCAGCAAGCGGTCCTGTCAGGGCGAACTTCCATCGCATGGCATCTCAACGGTCGTTCACAGTATTGGTCTCGAATCAGGTCGGCCGTAGACGCCTCAGGACTCTGACGAGGCTCTGCGGGGCGAGGATTGCAGCCGACCCATTCGCGGTCCGGCTCGGCATTTCCCCGGCATTTGAACGCATTGGCGTGACGGCGGGAGGTTGCGCCGGTACGCTCCCGGGCCGGTGTGTCGCGGCTTTTCCCGGTGGAGGGGCTGCGGGATGACTGGCCCGATTCTCGAAGCACGGAACCTGCACAAGAGCTATGATGAAGGACGCATCGAGGCGCTGCGTGGTGTCGATCTCTCGATCCAGGCTGGCGAGTTTGTGGCCGTCAGCGGGCATAGCGGCAGCGGCAAGTCGACCCTTCTTCATTTGCTCGGGGGGCTCGATACCCCGGGCAGCGGGAGCGTCCTGTTCCGGGGCGCGCCGCTGGGCTCTTCTATCGGTTTCGACATCTATCGCTGCGATTACGTCGGATTCATTTTTCAGGCTTTCTACCTGCTCCCCACCTTGCGTGCGATCGAAAACGTTCAAGCTCCAATGCTTGCGTCGCGGAACCACCGCGGCAACCGGGGGCAACGCGCCGAGGCGCTGCTGCGGGAAATGGGCCTGGAGCATCGCATGGACCAGCATCCCAGCAAACTCTCCGCGGGAGAGCGGCAGCGCGTAGCGATTGCCAGGGCGTTGGCCAATCAACCGGAGATTCTGTTGGCCGATGAACCCACGGGGAATCTCGACAGTGCAAACTCCGCGCGCATTCTGGAGATCTTGACCGGAATTCAGAAGAAGCACGGCATGACGCTGATCGTGGTCACGCATGAGGATGAAATTGCGCGCTTGGCGCCGCGCCACATCCGCATCCACGATGGAAGGATCGCGTCATGAGGCTGGCCTCCGTTTTGCCCCTAGCGGCACTGTTGATCGCCACCACGGCGCATGCGACGGGTGTGCAGGCAGTCCTCACGCCGCTGCGGAATCACATTGAGGCTTCGGACTATCGTGCCGGCGGGCAACTTGTCCGGGTAGACGCCAACGGGAATCGCATCGGATATGCACTCAGCGTGAAGGGGCTCTGGTTTGCAGGCGCTTTGCACATGCTGGTGGACATCGTCCCTCCCAGGGGCGCTGTAGCGTCAGTGCGGCAGGACGAGTGTGTCCGCATCCGGGGCAGCGCCAAAGCCCATCTCAGCGCCAGGGATTTCGGATCTGAGCAGATCGCCCATTTCGAGGATCGTCCATGAGCCTTTCACTCGTGATTTTGTCTTTCATCGCAGCGATCCTTGCCGCGGGTTTTCTCTATCAGTGCCTTGGCACCCGGCGCGACAGGCTGCGATACGCCAGCCCGGGCCGCTGGGTAGAAATTGGGCGCGGACAAAAGCTCTACGTGGTGGAAAAGGGATCGGGCGGGCCGGCCGTGCTCTTCGAGGCCGGTATTGCGGCCACCAACCTGAATTGGCATCACATCCAGGAGAAGGTTTCTTGTTTTACCGCAACCGCGTCGTACGATCGCAGTGGCCTTGGCTGGAGCAGTCCATGCCGGAGTCAGCGCACGCCTGGAAACATCTCAACCGAACTGCACACGATGCTGGAAATGGCGAGCATTAAGCCGCCGTACATCCTTGTGGGACATTCCTTTGGCGGATTGGTCATGCGCCGCTACGCGGCCATATATCCCGAAGATGTCGCCGGCGTTGTACTGGTGGATCCGATGCGGTGCGAGGAATGGCCTCCGCTCAAACCTGAAAAACAATCCATGATCGAGCGCGGTAAGAGGCTTTCCGGTTACGCGATTCCGATTGCCCATTTTGGTTTGGCCCGGCTCGCCGTGACATCTCTGCTATGCCGTTCGGGAAGGCTTTCGGGACATCTCGCGGACGCGGGGGGAGTGGGCGGGCGCCATGTTCTCAAGCGGGTTACAGAAGAAGTAGGCAAGATGCCCAGGGAGGTGTGGCCTGTGGTCGCCGCACACTGGTCGCGACCAGGCTACTACGCCGGAATGCAACGCCATGTCGCGGCAGTCCCCGACACCGTGCGCGAAATGCAGCACGCCGATCCCATTCTCGATATTCCGGTCGTGGTGCTGACCCCCGGGAAGTCGACGCCCCTGTCCAACCAGTGCCTCAAAAAAATTGGGAACAATGTGCGGCAGGTGATTGCGGTGGAAAGCGCGCACTGGATCCATCTCGATGAGCCGGAACTGGTGATCGACTCCATTCGTGAGATGGTGACCGCCGCGGCGCCTGCAGCGTTCCCGGCGATGGCCTGACTCCGGCCGCCTGCGAAGAAACCGATCATCCGGCGCAGCGCGCGCCAGTGGCTTCATTCCATCAGCGGCGCGAATCGCTCCTGGAGCACGTGCCGTAGGAACTTGCCGCTGTGATTCTGCGGCAGATCGCCCGAGTCGAGAATCCAGATGCGCCGTGGCGCCTTGTACGCAGCGAGATTGCTGCGGCACCAATTCAGCAGTTCGCCTTCAGTTGCCGAGGAACCCGCATGCAATTCAACCGCGGCCACGGGAACCTCTCCCTTTTCGCGATGCGGCAGGCCGAACGCGACGGCACGGGCCACGGCAGGATGGGCCAGAATCGCCTCTTCCAGCTCGCGCACGTAGACTGAGTAGCCCCCCGACTTGATTACATCTTTCGCGCGCCCAACCAGCCGGATAAACCCCAGGCGATTGCGCACAGCCAGGTCGCCCGTACGCAACCAGCCGTCGCCGGTCAAAATCCTCTGAGCATCGTCCTTGTCTTTCCAATAATGCGGGGTCAGCCCGCGGCGGCGAATCTGGCACTCGCCAGTTACGCCCGCCGGCACGGCGCGCCCGTTCTCATCGACAACACGAATGCGATATGGCGGGACGGGAATGCAAAGGTTCCCGCTCCCGGGCAGCAGCGGCAACTCGACGCCCATCATAGCCAGGCCGCCCAGTTCCACCATGCCATAGCCATTCAGAAGAACAGGGGGAACACGCAAACCACCCGGCAGCCGGAACAGGGCTCCGAACCGCCGCAGCCGCTGCCGCACCTCCGAGGGAAGATAGTCGCTGGCCGAGAGCCACACCCGCACGCTTGCCAGACGGGCAGGTGCGGGATTGGCATTCACGAGCCGCGCAAACATCGCGGGTACGCCGACAAAGGCGGTAATGCGAAAGCGCTCGGCAATATCCAGCGCGGCTTCTACATCAAAATGGTCCAGAAAGCAGCCGCGGATACCGGCCATCAGACCATAGAGAGCAATACTCACGGCCATGATGTGCGACCAGGGCAGCGCCACCAGCGCCAAGTCCCGCGGTCCCAGAAATGCTCCCGAGAGCACCGTCGACGCGCGCGCCCCCAGCAGTGCGTTGCTCGATAAGGCTGCGCCCTTGGGGAATCCGCTGGTGCCGGAGGTGTGGAAGATGGCAACCGTCGCGGCCGGATCGATCGTTGTCGGCGGGAACTGCGCATGAACCTCAGAAACGCGCTGGAAGAGCTCGATCGTCTCCTCCTCATTGTCGGCTTGTATCCAGGTGCGCACATTCAGGGCCTCGCGGCTTCCGATGCGACGTTCGAATACCGCTCTGTCTGTAACGAGAATCTCCGTTCCGCTATCGGCCAGAATCCGGCGCACCTCGACAAGAGAGAGCATCGGATTGAGCGGCACCGCAATGCCTCCGGCGCGGATAATGGCCAGAAACCAATGAAAACATCTCCGGTCATTGGTGCGATAAATCGCTACCGGCTGGCCCGGGCGCAGCGCGACGGTCCGCCGCAGAAACGCATCAATCGAGCAGATTTTTGCGTGGAGATCGGCAAGGTGAAACGGCCCGGCGTCATCGACATGAACTTCGCAATTTCCCTTCCGCCGAACCAGTTCATCCACAAGGTTAGCCACCGTGACGCCGCGGTCGCGCGCGAGTTGATAGCGGAGGAGAATGCTCATAGCGCAGAAACGGGCTTGCGGCCCCAGTCGCTGGCCACACAGTAATGGAAAAGACGGTCGAGATAATCGAGTACAGGCGGAGGGCTTACTCCGGCGGGTTTCAAAAGACGTTCGGCATTGCTGGTGTCAAACTGCATGCGCATGGTGAAGTAGTCCCGGTAGGCCCGGCCATCGCGCAACACACGGCGCTTACGTCCCCACAAAGTGGCGAACAGAAGGGGCCGCAGCACGGCGAAGAAGAATCTCGGATCGACATAACGCGGCTCAAGTCCGTTAAAGTACTGCATGGCTCGATGAGCGACCTTGTCGATGGTTGCGCTGCCGCGGGGTCCGGCGCAGAGGTGCACGGTCGAACTCAGTGCGTCCTCGTCAAAGAGCAGCCCGGCGACAGTTTTGGCGACAAAATCGACCGGCACGATGTCCAAAACCGCATCGGGATAGCCGGGCACGGTTCGCCAAAGCCGCCGCGCGTAGATCTTGAGCGGCCAATACATCATCTTGAAGCTGGAGGTGACGCCGGTGCGCGAATCTCCCACGATGATACTGGGGCGCAGAATCACGCCGGGGATAGAGCCAAGACGCGAACGCACCAGGGCTTCAGCCTCGGCTTTGGTCTGTTCATAGGTATTGCGATAGGTTTGGCCGACGTTCAGCTCGTCCTCGCGCACCAGGTCCGAACGCTCGCCGGCAACGTAGGCAGTACCCACATAGGCGAAGCTTCGAAGTTGGCGCGAGCCGCCCGCAAAATCGAGAATATGCCGGGTACCCTCCACGTTGATGCTGCGTGCCTCGTCGAGCGAGTGATCGAACCGCACCGTGGCGGCGGTGTGGACCACGCGGGTGGTTTCCGCCTGGAGGCGGCGGTAGCGCTCTGTCTCTAGCCCGCAGCCAGGCTGGCTCACGTCTCCAGACAAAACCTGAACGCGCGAGCGGTCCGCGGACGGGATAAAGGAATCGGCGCGCTGCCGGCCCGATTGTCCCCCTCGATCGCGGATGAGGAGCGCCAGTGTTGCATTTGGTCGCTGCTCCAGTAGTTCGCGTACCAATTGCATTCCGAGGAAGCCGGTGGCGCCAGTGACCAGGATGTGTTCTTCGCTGTTCATTTCGAAAGCGGCCTCTGCCCCCCAGGCCGCACGCTACCGGTGAAAGACGACCGGCGGAAGCCGCTGAGGCGGGTAGGTCTCGCGTCATTATAGCCCGTGTGCCGCGGCGATCTGGCTGGTCGTAGACAGTCCGCGTTGAGTCCGTCTCGCCCAGCCGCGCCGTGGCGTCGCGGAGATTTTCCAGTCAGCGTAACTCTCCTTCTGCTCGATGGCGGCGTTATGGGTTTTCTTCTCTGTTTCCGGCCCCAGAACTTCCTTTGGCTCCAAAACCTCACCGCCGTGAAATAGACTTCGGTTTAGAGCGCAGCCACAATGATCCGATGGGAGCCGATGAGTGGGTTCCCATGCATATGCCCAAGTGCGCGGATTCTGAGAAAAAATGAAGTCCGGCAGTGAAACAGAAACCGAGTTCTTCAACCTGTTACATTTGTTTCTGGCGCAGAGACGCCTCAACTCCTCAAGCAGCTTTACAATGGCGAGGATCATTTTGAGTTCGCGCATCTCTGTCGCGAATCGATCGGAACCGGCATGACCGTGGACCAGGCCAAACAGCAAGAATCACATCAAGAGGTGTCAAAGTGAGAATCGGAACCTTTCGCCATTGCTCATTGTCGATCGGACTTGCAGCTCTTATATCGCTCATTTTCCCCGGCCTGGTTGCGGCAAAGGGAGGGGTAGGCGCGGTGCACGCTCAATCTTCCATCGCAACCTTGCCCGCTTACCCGCTCAAGCTGAGCGCGAATCACCGCTATCTTGTGGACCAGAAGAATAGGCCGTTTCTGATCGTTGGAGATACTCCTCAAAAACTCATGTGCAGGCTGAGCGAGGCAGACGCTGAAAAGTACTTTGCTGACAGGCAGGCGCATGGTTTCAACACGGCCGGGTGGATCGATGCAGCCTGCGCGGGCAGTGGCTTTCCTGAGCTCAAGAGCGGCGCCACCCCAGACGGCATTTTTCCGTTCACAGGATTCCTGGCGGGCGGGATGGATTACGCGCATTACGATCTGTCGAAGCCCAACGAGGCCTACTTTACGCGTCTCGACCACATGGTTCGGATTGCGGCAAGACATGGCATTTTGGTTTTCATCGATCCGGCGGAGACCAATGGTTGGCTGCAAACATTGCGCACCAATGGCCTTGCTGTGGACTACGCTTACGGACAGTATCTCGGCCGCCGCTACAAAAAATATTTGAACGTCGCGTGGATCAGCGGGAATGACTTCAACAAGTGGAGAGTTCCTACCGATGATGCATTGGTACGGGCCGTAGCGAAAGGGATCCAGTCGGTTGCCCCGGAGCAGCTTCAGAGTGTTGAGATCAACTACCAAACAAGCTCGTCTCTGGACGATCGAAGCTGGGCTCCGATCATTTCGCTCAACGGCACCTATACCTACTCGGCGACCTACATCCAGATGTTGCACAGCTACAATCAAACTCCGGTGATGCCCGCCTATCTGGAGGAAGCGCACTACGATCTGGAAGATGTCGGCACGCCGGCAGGCTATGGAACGCCCGAGGTGCTGCGGCGCCAGGAATACTGGACCATGCTGAGCGGTGGGGTGGGGCAATTTTATGGCAATCGCTACACTTGGACCCTTACGCCGGGGTGGAGCTCGTATATCGACACTCTTGGCGCATCGCAGCTTACCATCTGGAGAGATTTCTTCTCATCTCTGCCGTGGCAGGACCTGATTCCCGACCAGCAGCACAAAACCGTAACAGCAGGCTTGGGCAGCTTTGGCAGCGACCAGGTCCTGTTCGATTCCAACACGCTCGCGTCTACAATCCCAGTGAGCGTTAGCCAGAGCGACTATGCGACGGCAGCCAGGACAGCGGATGGATCGTACGTGGTCGTTTATATGCCAACCGCGCGCACGGTCACTGTCAATATGAGTAGCTTGAAAGGCCCCGCTACTGCCAAGTGGTTTGACCCAACGAATGGGACCTATCGCGCGGTCCAGGGTGGGCAATTTCCGAACAAGGGAACCCGGCAATTCACTCCGCCGGCAAAGAACCGCGCTGGCGACAGCGACTGGGTGCTGCTACTCCATGCATTGAGCCGCTGATAGGCAAATGGCGGCGCACCGCCTGATACGCCATTCGGCGAATGAACGCGCGTCTCCCGTTTTCGGCGGCGGGCCTTTTGCCTGGCTTATTCATTCCCGGTCGCGCGAGGCCGGCACGGCATTGCGGCAGCTCTGTCTATGTTGAAGCGGCAGGCACGGGCGTGGAGACAATAGCGGTCCCGTTTGGGGTATTCGTTGGGCGCGCCGTGCGCAACCATCCGGCAGAAAGCCAGGAACGAGGGACTGAGAATTCCGACCAGCCGCAATCCAGGCAAATCTGGACATCCGGGGAAGGCGTCACGGGAGGATGGCTCAACGTGCGCGGGCTGTTCCGATAGAGACGAATCTCCGCCGGAATGACGGAAACGGAGCTGGATTGGCACCTGGGGCAGGTCATGCGTGCACCTCGAAGTCAGCGGACACAAGAACAACCAAGAGCAACCAATCCGAAAAGTACATCAATTATGACGTACCTACGGTAATCGGAAATTGGTTACTTTTGCAATTAACAGTCTGATTTTTGATAGCACTTAAGTAATGTATCGAACGGAGCCTACCGGCGCTTTACGGCGGTTCTCCTGCAACTATGAGCCATTTCGGACAGAATTCAAGGTGGCTTTTTCTTGATGAAAAAGCCACTTAGCGATTGTGCCTTGGTCTACACCTGCAGGAGACCCGCTCTAGTGGGGGTACAAAGCCAGTTTGTGTCTCCAGTGTTTCTCCAGAAAGGGCGCTTTTTCAGTAAATTGTGTGGAGATCGACGATTGGCGCGGTTTCCACTCCCTGCACCGGAGAATAACCAGGCGGTCTTAACGGTTCCGGTGATTATTCCCCGTACGGCGCCCAGATGTTTTTGACCTGCGTGGCGTGTTGCAGGAACCAGCGGCCTTCGGCCTGTGCCGGATGGAACCAGTCGTATTCGTGGCCGTCGTTGGTCCACACCTGTTTCATGTTGCCGATGGAGGCGGCGCGCACCATTGCCGCTTCCTCGTTCGAGCGGAAGCACCAGATGGCCTCGATGCCGTCGTGCTCGGCGAGAGTCTTGGCCAACTCCGTTGGACGGCCCGCAACAAGGTTCACCACTCCGCCCGGCACATCGCTTGTATCAAGCAGTTGATACAGGTCACCGATGATCAGCGGATACTTCTCCGAAGGCACGGCCACGACCGTGTTGCCCACGGCGATCGCCGGCAGCACCAGCGAGAGCAGGCCAAGCAGCGGCGCCCCGCCCGGAGCCAGAATGCCGATGGCGCCCACCGGTTCCGGCATGGCGATGGTGATATTGCGGCCCGGCGGATGATGCACCACGCCCTCGTATTTGTCGGCCCACGCGGCATAGCTGAAGATGCGCTCGATCGAGAGATCCACTTCGACAGCCGCCTGTTCGTCGCCGACGGTGCGCGCAAGCCCATGCGCGATCTCGTCGCGGCGCTGGATCATGTTTTCCGCGAGGAAGTAGATCACCTGCGCGCGATTGTGCGCGGAGGTTCCGGCCCAGCCCGCGGCATTTCGCGCAGCCTCCACTGCATTGCGAATGTCCTTGCGATTGCCGAGCGGTGCTTCGCCAAGCAGCTCACCCCCGCGCCCATAAACCGGGAACGAGTAGCCGGAGTCGGGCCGCGCCTGTTTGCCTCCGATGTACTGCTTGACGGTGCGATCGATAGAAGATGGGGCGGGCGAACCGGCTGGCGCGAAACCCTCCTCTTCGTCGGGAGCCTCAATCTTCGCTGCATTCGCCGCTGCCGCGGGCAGCGCGTGCAGCCACTTCGGCGTCAGATACTCCAACATGCCCTCGCGTCCGCCTTCGCGCCCATAGCCTGACTCGCGATAGCCGCCGAATCCGCACGCGGCGTCGAACTGGTTGGTGCAATTTACCCACACCACTCCGGCCTTGACCTTCGAGGCCAGGTCGAGCGCTACATTAATGTTCTCGCTCCATACGCTTGCCGCAAGCCCATAGACTGTGTTGTTGGCCAGCTCCGCGGCCTCGGCCGGTGTGCGGAAGGTCATGGCCACAAGCACTGGCCCAAAGATCTCCTCTTGGACCACTGTTGCCGCGGGATGCACGTCGGTCAGCAGCGTAGGCGGGAAGAAGCAGCCCTTCTGCGGCATTGGATTGCTGGGTTGCCAGCAGCGCGCGCCCTCGGCCACGCCGGCATCCACCATCTTGCGGATCGTATCGAGCTGCACCGGCGAAACGACCGCTCCAATATCGACAGCCTTGTCGAGCGGCGCGCCCACGCGCAGCGTTTCCATCCGCGCGCGCAGCTTCGAGTAGAGCGTCTCGGCCACGCGTTCCTGCACCAGCAAGCGCGAGCCCGCGCAGCACACCTGGCCCTGGTTGAACCAGATCGCGTCCACCAGGCCCTCGACGGCCGAGTCAAGATCGGCATCGTCGAAGACGACGAAGGGCGACTTGCCGCCGAGCTCGAGCGAGAGCTTCTTCGTCGAATTGGCCGTGGCCTTGCGAATCGTGCGGCCCACCTCCGTCGATCCCGTAAATGCCACCTTGTCAATTCCGGGATGCTCGATGAGCGCCTGGCCGGTCTTCGCGTCACACGTCAACACGTTCAGCACGCCGGGCGGCAGGCCCACTTCCATCGCCAGCTCAGCAAACGCCAGCGCGGTCAGCGGCGTGTACTTCGCCGGCTTGATGACGACCGTGTTGCCCGCGGCCAGCGCCGGGGCCACCTTCCAGGCGAACATCAGCAGCGGAAAGTTCCACGGAATCACCTGGCCCACCACGCCGCAGGCCGTGTAGTTGGGAAACTCCTGCTCCAGCAGTTGCGCCCAACCGGCATGATGATAGAAGTGCCGCGCCACAAGGGGAATGTCGATGTCGCGGCTCTCGCGAATGGGCTTGCCGTTGTTCATTGTCTCGAGAACTGCCAGCCGCCGCGAGTGCTTTTGTACCTGCCGCGCCAGCGCATAGAGATACCGCGCCCGCTCGTGGCCGCTCAGCGTCTGCCACGCTGGCAAAGCCATGCGCGCCGCCGTCACCGCTGCTTCCACGTCGTCCGCATTGCCCTTCGCCACTTCGGCGATCGTCTCGCCTGTCGAGGGATCGCTGGTGCTCTGGTACTCGCCGCTCGCTGGCCCCACCCACGCGCCGCCGATGAATTCCTCGAACCGGCGATGGTGCCGCTCAAGCCACTGATTTGCTTCCTTGGGATCCTCCGGCGCGGCGCCGTACTCCATGCTGTAGAACTTTTCCGCAATGCTCACAGCGTCTCCTTCCGAGACCCTACGCGATCGGATGCCGGTACGTCGCCGAATAGCGCCCGGTTAAATGATGCTCTAATTGGCGCTCGATGTCGCCCAGCATTCCGCTGGCGCCGATCCGAAAGAGTGACGGCTCCAGCCAAGGCCGGCCCAGCTCGTCCTTCATCAGGGCCAGCCAATCCAGCGCCTGCTTCGCCATGCGAATTCCGCCGGCCAGCTTGAACCCCACCGCCATGCCTGTGCGCTCTGCATAATCGCGAATGCACCGCACCATCACCAGCGAGACCGGCAGCGTGGCATTCACGCTCTCCTTGCCTGTCGACGTCTTGATGAAGTCCGCGCCGGCCATCATCGCCACCCAGCTTGCGCGCGCTACGTTGCGCAGGGTCATCAGATCACCAGTGCCGAGGATGGCCTTCAAATGCGCCCGCCCCGCGGCCTCCCTGAATGCCGCAACCTCGTCATAGAGCGCCTGCCACTCGCCATTGAAGACGTGCGCGCGCGTGATGACAATATCAATCTCCTGCGCGCCCGCTTCCACGCTGCGGTGAATCTCTTCCACGCGCTCGGCCAGCGGCGAAAGGCCCGCGGGAAAACCAGCCGAGACCGCAGCCACGGGAATCCCCGATCCCTCCAGCGCCTTCACCGCCGTCTCAACAAACGCGTGGTAGACGCACACCGCGCCGACCGTCAGGTGCAAATCTTTAATACCAAGGCCCTCCACGATGTGCCGCTGCAGCGGGTTGCGCGCCTTGGCGCAGAGCCGCCGCACGCGGTCGGCCGAGTCGTCGCCGCTCAACGTGGTCAGGTCCATGCACGCGATGGCGCGCAGCAGCCATGCCGCCTGCGTTTCCTTTTTCACGGTGCGCCGCGCAACATGCGTCGCCGCCCGTCGCTCCACCGCGCTGGTGTTCACGCGCACGCCTTCCACCCAGTCCAGATTGAGCGGAATGCGCCGGTTAGCTTCGAGTGTTCGTCCGTTCAGAACCACGGGGATAGATCGAACGGTATGGGTCGCGTTGTTCGTTGACGTGATGGGTTGGAGGGCCATGTTGCTGTCTCCGCAAAGGTGCTCGGGAAGCCGCTTCAACAAAAAAGACTGGCTCCCCCGCCGTGCAGAGGAGCCTTCAGGAAAAACGCTCAGAAACAGAAGGATAAATCTACCGCAACTGCAAAGCAACCGCCCCGTCACAATGGCGGTTGCTTGCCGCTGGTCAGGTCGCGGATAATCTCTACCTCGCGCTCGCGGTACGGCGTGCCGTCGGGATGAAAGACATCGTGGAACCAGATCGCCGGTTGCTCAAGTACATACGGGTGCTGCCATGAATCCCAAGGCAGATACGTCTGGCTCTTGCCTGCCACCAACCCCCAGTTGATCGCTCCCACGCGGTACTGGTGTGCAATCGGCAGAATGGTGTCGAATGTGCTCCCATTCCCGCGCGCCATGTACTCGGTGCAAATGATCGGCCGGTGAAACTGCTCCAGGTCCTTCACGCGCTTTTCGAAATCCTCGGGCCAGCCGTAGTTGTGAAAGCTGATCACGTCCGACTCCTCGATCTGCACCCGCGCCATCGGCGGCATCTTGTCGAGCGAGTCCCAGTCGCCGTGCCACACGCCGCTGGTAAGCGGCTGCGTAGAATGCACGCTGCGCGCCCACGCGAACACCTGCGGCACCAGGCCCAGCACAATCTCGTTCTTGTTGCGCGGCTCGCCCTTCGCGTAGGAGCTCTCGTTGCCGTTGTCAGGCTCGTTCCACACGTCCCACGCCAGGATGCGCGAATCGCCGGCGAACGCGCCCACCACACCCTTCACATACTGTTCCAGCCGCGGATATTGCGTGGGATCGGCAAGCACCGCCGCGCCCGGTGCCTGCACCCATCCCGAGTTATGCACGCCCGGAATAGGCGGATGCTGCGGCCCCAGCTTCGGAAATGGATCCCAGCACGAGTCGAACAGCACAAACACTGGCCGGATGTGATGCCGCGCGGCAATCGTCAAAAAAGTATCGATGCGCTGCTTGAATCCCTCCGGATCCTGCTCCCACAGCAGGTTGTGTAGGAACACGCGCATTGTGTTCATCCCGATTCCTTCCGCCCAGCCCAGCTCGCGATCGATAGTTTTGGGGTCAAAGGTGTCGGACTGCCACATCTCCAGCTCATTGATGGCCATCGAGGGCAGGAAATTCGCGCCCACAGGCCACGGCTGCGCGGCATACCACGCGTTGGCCTGCGCCTCGGTCCAACGCTGTTGCGCGTGCAAACCCGCAAGCGGCACAAAAAGCAGTACCATCGCCGCTACAGCGGTTCTCCAATCGATGCACACCGAAAGCACACACTCAACTGGCTTTTTCCTACCCGGGGTCCCCACAGACAGGTCTTCGTCTGTGGGGCGGAAGTAAAAGCCACCTTGCACACCGCTGAACAGTGCACATGGATTGGAGGACCGCTCTAGGCCGTGGCGCGCAACTTGCAATGTAGAATTCATGCGGAATGCTTTCTCGTCAGGAAGAATACTACCCTCTCGCGTGCCAAGCGGTGCGCTTCCTCCGCATCGCCGGCCGGCGCTGCTTACGGCTTGAGCACCGTGAGTCCCGGAACGGCCGCGAAACGCCGCGTGTTGAAGGTCACGATCGCAGCGCCGGATTCACGGGCTGTCGCCGCAAGCATCAGGTCGTGCGGGCTCATTCTCTGCCCTGTGGTCTCAACTTCTGCCCACAGGCGCGCATGTTCGGCGGCTGCCTTCTCGGTGTATGGAACGACCTCGAACACGCTCAGCGCGCGGAGAACGAACTTCTGTCGCCGGGCGCGGTGAGCGCCGGCGGCGCGCTCCACGCTGCGCCACAACTCTGCCACCGTGATGGCTGCGAGCCTAATCTCCTCGTTAGGATGCGAGCGTAGCCACGCATCGAGGTCGAGAGCCTTCCGTTCGGCCTGAATGATCACATCGGCATCGATCAGAAACGCCACGGCCGCACCTGGGGCTGCAGCGATCCGCGCGCCTGTTCCAAATCGTGAAGCCAGGAGGTGGCTTCTTCCTCTCCAACGTGAACGCCTTCCACGGCTTTTTGCAGTGCTGCAGCTAGCTCGCTTCCTTTTCTTGGTTTTTGCCCGGCCGGCTCAAGGCGGGCCACAGGCGCCCCGCCCTTGAGCAGGATGAAGCTTGTGCCCTGATAGCGCGCGCGATTCACGCACTCCGCAAAGTTCCGCGATGCTTCCGTGACACTGATGCTGACGGGGTCCATAAAGTCAGATTATCAGATTTTTCTACCGTGGCTAGCGCTGTTGAGACTCTCGGTCCTGCTTCCTGTTCGTTTACTCGCCTGCAAACCGCTCCATGAGCGCGTCGAAGTCCTCCAGCCGGGCGTACTCGATGATCACTTTCCCGCGGCCGTCGTGGTCTTCAATCGTAACTTTAAGTCCCAGGGCGCGTTGCAGCCGCTCCTGCGCATCGCGCACGTTGGGATCAACGGGCGGTGTCGGTTTGTGTCCTTTTTTCGCCTTGCGGCTGGGGTCGATAAGCCCTTGCACATAGCTCTCTGTTTGGCGAACAGAGAGCGAAAGAGCGGCGATCCTCTGCGCTGCCTTATCAATTCCCTCAGCGTCTTCAATCGCCAGCAGTGCGCGTGCATGCCCGAATGTGAGCTCGCCGGACTCGACTCGATCCTGGATCGATGACGGTAACTTCAACAAACGTAAAAAATTAGCTACAGATGCTCGATCCTTTCCGGTGCGCTGTGCCATCTGCTCCTGGGTCATGTGGAACTCGCGCGAGAGCCGCTCGAAGGCGCGCGCCTGCTCCATGGGGTTCAGGTCGGCTCGCTGCAGGTTCTCGACAATGGCGATTTCCAAAGCCTGTTCGTCAGAAACCTGGCGCAGGATAGCCGGGACGGTCTTCTTGCCAGCCATCTGCGAGGCGCGCCAGCGCCGCTCGCCGGCAATGAGCTGGAAACGGCCACTGGCCAGCGGGCGAACGAGCACCGGTTGCACCACGCCGTTGGCGGTGATCGAGGCGGCCAGTTCCGCCAACTGCTCCTGATTCACCTGCGAGCGTGTCTGGAAAGGGTTCTGATCGATCTGGTCGAGTGGAATCTCCCTGGGCTTTCCGCCCTCGCTTTCGGCCGCGGGCGTGGACTGAACGCGCGGAAGCAGGGAGTCGAGCCCTTTGCCCAGGGCGCGGCGTTTCGTTTCGGTGGCACTCGTGTTCATGATGCATGATCCTCAATTAAGCGATTGCTTATGTGTCTCCTAAGTCCTTGAGACGGCTGGGCGAGGCCTGCAAGCCGGGCGTCGGTCACGAATACGGCCAGAAGGTCCCTCTGGTCCTGGGATGATCGCCGGCCACGGCTTTGCGTTCGGCGGCGCGTGGGCTCTCGATCTCATTACGAGCCAAAAATTCCCCCGTCATCTCAAAGTATGCCTCGGCCCCACGTGAGCGAGGGTCGTACAAGAAGACCGGTTTACCGTGGCTCGGTGCTTCCGCCAGGCGGACGTTGCGCGGGATCACGGTCCGATAAAGAATTTCCCGAAAATACTCGCGGAGGGTTTCGGTCACCTGTTGCGCGAGATTGGTGCGATCGTCGTACATGGTCAGCAGCACGCCTTCGATAGTGAGGCTTGGATTGTAGGCCGCGCGCACCCGTTCGAGAGTAGAGATCAACTCCGAGATCCCTTCGAGAGCAAAGTATTCCGCCTGCATGGGCACAATGAGGCTCTCCGCCGCAGAGAGGACGTTAAGCGTAAGCAGGTCGAGGGCGGGCGGGCCATCCAGGAAGATGAGATCGAAGTTTTCTTTGATCGGTTCCAGTCCGTGGCGTAGGCGGAGAGCGCGGTCCTCTGTCGAGGCCAGCTCAATATTTGCCCCTGTCAGATTCTTGGAGCCGGGCAACAGCCAAAGACCATCCACTTCTGTGGAGAGGACGACCTGTTCCGCCATACTGTCGCCCATGAGCACGTCGTACGCGGAGTGGCGGCTGTCGTCACGCTGGAGCCCGAGACCCGAGCTGGCGTTGGCTTGGGGATCGCAATCAACCAGGAGGACTTTGAGGCCTTCTAAAGCCAGACAAGCAGCCAGATTGATGGCTGTGGTGGTTTTGCCCACTCCGCCCTTTTGGTTCACGACCCCGATGATCTTGCCCATGGCATTTCAGAGTAATGGAAACAGCTTAAACGCGAATTTCCTTGCGCTGTGGGAAACCGGGCAAGGTTGTGGAAAGCGCGTGGGGCTCGACGGGCTGCTTTCTGGAGCAAGCGATTGAGCAGGAAAGGTTTTTCAACCCGATCCCGCAATGGGGCTTGGAACGGACAAAAACGGCCATGTGGTGGAAAACCTCATGGCGGTTTGGCGCGATTTTGCTGAGTATACGGAGTGTGTCCTGGTTTGAACCCAAACCCAAATCGGGCCGCAGGCGATGGATGTTCCACGTGGAACACGCAGAAGGGTGCAATCGGCTAAATGCACGGCGTGGTTCGATGAATTCTCTTCACAGGCACTCTGGATGCCGGAACCGGACAGGATCAAGACTCGTATCAAAAGACAAGGAGAACGTACGCATGAAATGGCTCCTCGCACTGATAACCCTTTGCTTTGTTTCAGCAGCCTCCCTGGCACAATCTACAGCCACCACCCCGGAACAGACTCTTCAACAACAAATGGCTCAAGCTAGGTCGCTTTCTGAAAAACATTCCTATGCGGAGGCAGCGGCGATTCTTGAAAAGCTCTCTGCCGATCCGCAGATCACTGCGTTGCCCAATTGGAGAAACGCGCTCGGAATGATGCCGGATATCGAGGTGCTTGCGGGACGGCCCGATCAGGCGTTTGCCACGCTTCAACAGGCTATCGAGCTGGCGGAGGATAGAGGAGACCATATTTCAGCAGACGATCTTGGCAAGGATGACGATCTGGCCTCGCTGCGAAACGACCCACGCTATCAGCAGTTGCTCGCTCGCTTGGCCAAAGATGACGCTTTGTGGAAGAGGCAAGCGGCTTTGTGGCAGGACGATCCGGCGATTGCAACGCCTTATAAGCCCGTGTTGACCGAAGACGAAAAGGTCGCCGGCCTGTCGAAGTTCTGGTCGGAGGCGCGCTTCAACTTTCCCTTCTTCGCGCGCGTGCCGGATCTGGATTGGGATCGGGAATACATGGAGTATCTGCCGCAGGTGCAAGCCGCGCAGACCACAGCCGACTACTACCGTGTAATGATGCGCTTCGCCGCCTCTCTGCGCGATGGGCACACTGCGGTCGCTGCACCCAATGAGCTGAATGGAACGCTCTATGCCGCGCCGCCATTGAACACGCAATTGGTCGAAGAAAAGGTCTTAATTACCGGGGTTTATGACCCGGCGCTTACCGCGCATGGAATTCGAGTGGGCACGGAGATCGTCTCCATTGATGACAAGCCAGTGCGCGAATATGCGGAAACCAATGTCTCCCCCTACGTCAACGGCTTTACTCCGCAGGATCGAAACAGCCGTGTCTATGGTTTCATGCTTCTGCGCGGCCCCAATACGGAGCCGGTCCAGCTTACGATCCGGGATGCGAGCGGACAGATGATACCCGTCTCTGTACACCGCGATTGCGAGCCCTCTTCAAAGTGCGTGTGGCCGGCGAATGAACACGCGCAATTCAAAATGCTCCCTGGCAACATTGCCTATCTCGCAGTGAACGAATTTGTGGATGACAGCGGAGCGAAGACCATGCGAGACAACTTCGCATCGATCGCCCAGGCAAAGGCGCTGATCATAGATGTAAGGAAGAATGGCGGCGGCAACAGCATGAACGGATTCTCCATCCTAAGTATGCTCACGGACAAGCCCATTCAAGGCTTTAGCGGGAAAACGCTGGACTACAAACCCGATGTCCGCGCTCAGGGCGGCACGCCTGGTTGGTTCAAAGAACCAGCATGGGCAGTGAGTCCCGATCCAGCGCATTTTTATGCGAAGCCTGTCATCCTTCTCGTGAGCGCGCGGACGTACTCGGCCGCGGAAGATTTTATTGCCCTCTTCGATGCGATGCGCCGCGGAACATTGGTAGGAGAAACTACAGGCGGAAGCACTGGACAACCACTATCTTTTAAACTTCCGGGCGGAGGCAGCGCGGAGATCTGCACGAGAGACGTCGCATATCCCGATGGGCGGGTCTTTGAAGGCGTCGGCATTCCTCCGCAGGTGAAGGTCTCGCCAACGGTCTCCGATATTCGTCAAGGCCGAGACGCAGCCCTGGAGCGAGCTATCGAAATGCTGCAGGAAGGCAGCACAGAGCCTGCTTCGAAGTGAATCAGCTGCCGCGAGCTGCGAGGGCAAGCAGGCGGTCGCTGCTATCAGGAAGCCGAAGGAGTTGAGGCCTGGAGAACTCCGGGCCGGTGGAGGCTTTGGGCTTCTCGAGTTCCGCGCCGGTGGTCATCAGTGCCAGCCAGCCTCCTGGCGCGACCAGCTTCACTGCGGCCGCAACCGCCTTCGGCATCTTGTCAACTGCTCTCAAGACCACGCAATCAAATTCCGTACGAAGCGCCTCGGCCCGGCCCGTGTGAACCTTCGCCGAGATCCCCAGTACGCGGATCGCCTCCTGCAGGAACGCGGCCTTCTTACCTTGCGACTCGGCCAGCGTCACGGCGATCTCCGGCCGGCAGATCGCAATCGGAATGCCTGGCAGACCGGCCCCGGAGCCAAAATCGAGCAAGGTTGCGATCCCTCGTTGTAGCGCACGAGCAACTGCAATGGATTCAATAAAATGTAGAGATAGAATTCCTTCCTCGTTTCGAATCGAGCTCAAGTTGATGCGCGTATTCCAGCGAATATATAGCGAAAGATAAACCTCAAACCGGCAAAACGGCTGTCCCTAAGTCAAGAGTTATCTTTAAATCGATTGGTACGCTCTCAGTTATCCACAGAGAATCAGGGCGATCTGTTGAAAATTGGCTTGACAATCTATGCGGAAGCGCCTACGGTGGCTGGAAAGAATTAGTAGCCATCGAAACAGGCATTCGCTTCACCGCTTAACTCTGGATGAAGCTGACCTTTTCGCATGTTTCTTTCTGGGCCCGGTCACACAGCCGTGCGGCAGGGTTTTCCCTTCTCCCAAAATCTGCGCAACTCCTCGTGCTCTGGGGCTCAAGAAGTTTCTGTGCCCAGCGCGTAGCTTCTTCACGCGTCCCGTCGATGGTCGACGGAGAGGAGTGTTATGCGCTCAAATCGCCGATCACAATGTAAAGCACAAGGGTAAGTAGTCACATTTCAAATGAAGGGAAGGAGATTTCGCTGAATGAGAAACCGATCTGTTTTTTCTCTATAAAGTCTCCGAAGTCTCCTCTGTTCGTGTTGATGCTCGCTGCTCCGGTCTTGCTCGGCATCCTGACAAATGCCCGGGAAATGAGTGCCTAAAGTGCAGTGTGCGGTCAACCTATTTTTCAACTCGAAATACACCGCAATACCGGCCGCGGCGCAGATGAACTCCGATCTCGTACACCTCAACGCTCCTGCTTATAACAGCAAGATTTGGAAGCAGGACGGGGGGTAGCACAATGAACTGAATCGCAACAGCATCGCTCACCTCACCCAGACGCCCCCGGGCTGGGTGGGGTGGGTCGTAGGCTGGCAGGCGCGTATCACCCGCCCTCCGGCTGTGCAGCCCGGTGGCCCTGTTGATGCAAACAGGAATACGGAGTGCAAGAAAACAAGAAAGTTCGAACCGGAATAAGGAGAATTCGCAAATGAGAATCACCCGTATCTTTTCGCTACTCGTCACGTTGACGATTCTTGCGTGGAGCTCGCTCGCTCATAGCACATGCACCACATCCACCTCGAGTGGCACCTGCGGTCCGTACAGCGACTCGTCGATCACCGAAAGCAATGGTTATAACACCTACGTCGAACAGGACGTATGGGGCGGCGTCACCTGGAGCCAGACGCTGACCGAGACCACCCCCTCGAGCTGGTACGTGTCGGCCAACATAGCGGCCAGTACGAGCCGGGTGTCCTACCCCTACACCTACCAGGTATTCAACAGCGAAGCAGTGAGCAGCTTCACGAACATCGTCGGGACCTTCAACGAGACCTCGGACCACTCGTCCAGCACCGAGGAACAGGTGGCCTTCGACATCTATCTGAACAGTTGGGGCAACGAGATACAGATCCAGCACGACATGGTGAACACACCGCAGTGCGGCAACACCACCCCGGTAAGGACGGGCGTCCAATTTGGCGGGTCGTACGGCGTCCCGGTCCTGAGCTGGGACCTGTGCCACAACGGGCTCTACTACTGGCAGCTCCCCAAAGGCGGTACCAATACTTACGGCGAATCCAGCGGGAGCGTGGACCTGATCGCCATGATCAAGTACCTGGAGACCAACGGGTACCTGCCGGGCAGCAGCACGATGACCGAGGTCTCGTACGGCTTCATCATCGACACTACCAGTGCGACAACCAAGACCTTCACGCTCAGCTCCTACTCGTTGATCAACAATGCTTCGAGCGGCAGCCCGACCATTTCGCTTTCTCCCACCAGCCTGAGCTTTAGCGCCACGCAGGGCGGCGGGAATCCATCCGCGAAGAATGTCACCGTGAGCAACTCCGGCGGCGGCACGCTGGCGGCCCCGACAACCCAGATCAACTACAGCCAGGGAAGCGGCTGGCTCAGTGTGAACTGCACGGGCAGCCAGGCCCCCTATACGTGTTCCACCCAGCCGA
>Ga0187869_10000207_pt1 | contig 70515 bp, 67 predicted proteins | sample June2016WEW_13_1_2_FD_132972 | JGI IMG/M metagenome (GOLD analysis project Ga0187869, IMG submission 132972) | Peatland microbial communities from SPRUCE experiment site at the Marcell Experimental Forest, Minnesota, USA - June2016WEW_13_100 | ecosystem: Environmental > Terrestrial > Soil >...
CTACCGCTCGCCCTACATGGAACAGGCCGGCGCCAGCGTGGAGCGCCAACTGACCAAGGGTTCCACGCTCACCTTCACCTACATGCACTCTTCGGGGTTTCACCAACTGGTCACTCGCGACTCGAACGCCTATGAGCCCGGCACCTTCGAGTATGGAAGCGCAACGCTCACCGGAACGCGGCCGAACTCGTCGCTGGGCATCGTGAAGCAATACTTCCCCGAGGCGGTCTTCAACGAGAATCAGATCATCGTGAACCTGAACGCCCGCTTTTCAGCCAACCTCAGCCTGTCAGGTTTCTACTCGGCCAGTTGGGCCAACTCCGACGGCGGAGGCGGATCGAACCCGTCGAACTCCTACAACCTGCGGCAGGATTACGGCCGCGCGGCATTTATACGGCCGCAGTTTCTGTTCCTGATGGGCAACTACACCGGCCCCTGGGCCATCACGTTCAACCCGTTTCTGGTAGCCCAGGCAGGTCAGCCGTACAACGTCACCTCGCCGTACGATCTTACCGGGGACAACTTCTTCAATGACCGGCCGTCGTATGCCGGCCCGTCGGCGACCGCCAGCGACGTTGTGCAGACCAGCTTTGGCGCGCTGGATGTCGTGCCCCAGCCCAGTGAGGCGATTGTCCCCATATCCTTGGGAAACAGCCCCTCCTCTGTCGCTTTCAACCTGCGTGTCGGCCGGACGTTTGGAATCGGTCCCAAAGTGGAGTCTGCTGGCGGGACGCCTCAGGGCGGTGGTGGTGGCGGACGCGGAGGTGGTGGTTTCGGAGGTTTTGGCGGAGGACCGTTTGGCGGAGGGGGACGCGGCGGCATGGGCGGCGGCGCAAACACGAATGCAAAGAAGTATTCGCTGAACTTCAACGTCCAGGCGCTGAACCTGTTTAACGACATTGACCGAGGCAGGCCGGATGGCGGCATTCAGCCCACGTACGATGCGACTACCGACCTTTATGGGCCGGGCGCGCAATTCGGAAAATCCACGGGCCTTGCCGGGGGAATCTTCTCAACGAGTTCGGCAGCCCGGCGCATCTTCTTTCAGACATCGTTCCAATTCTAAAGACAGGGGTCAGGGATCAGGTGTCAGGGGAACGATGGACCGAGGGAGCAGGAAAGAGGGATCAGAGATCGGATAGAAGAAACACTCTCTATTCCTCGTAATTGAGAACTGTTCACTGTCCACTGACCACTGCTCACGGTTCACGGGTCGCAATCAGCGAGCTGTACAGCGCTTCCCACGCATCTGCGCTCGCGTCCACGCTGAACCGCTCCAGCACACGCTTTCGCGCGGCGCGGCCTCGCGCCGACAGCTCATCCCTGCCCTGCCGCATGGTTGCGATCATCGCCGCGGCCAACGCTTGCGAATTCCTTGCCGGGACCGCTACGCCCGTGTCTCCAAGCAGTTCGCCCACCCCGCCCACGCCGGTTGCCACAACGGGTTTGCCCATGGCCATCGCCTCGCCCACGGCCAGCGGCATCCCCTCCCATGCCGACGCCGACACAAACGCGTCAGCCGCATCCAGCAGCGCGGGTATATCGCGGCGCAGGCCAAGCCACCGGACCGCCTTGCCGATGCCCAGCTCATCGCACAAGACCTGCTGCTCCGAGATCTAGCTTTTTTGCCCCTGCCCCGCAATCCACAACTTTGCTTCCGCTCGATGCGTCCGCACTTCGGCAAAGGCGCGCAACAGATTCGGATAGTCCTTCGCCGGTGCAATCCGGCCGACTGCGAGCCATACAAAGCCCGCGTCCGCCGTCGCCGTGGCGACGCCGGTCTCCGCTCGCATGCGCTCTCTCCGTTCCCGATCGGGCGCGAATCCGCCAACATCGATTCCATTACGCAAAACCGAGCACTTACGCCGCGGGACGGCCTTAAGCTGTATAAAGTGCCGGGCGGCCGCCTCGCTCACGGCGACCGTGCGCCGGCTCAACCCATCGGTCAACCGGTAAGCCATCATGCGCCGCCAGCCGCCCTCGTAAACGCTATGAACGGTGGAGAGCACCACGAGGCGCGGAACCAGCAGCCGGAGCAAACGAGTGAAAAGATTGGCGTGAAAGCTGTGGCTATGGGCCAGATCCGGCCGGAATTCGCGCACAAAACTGCGCGCCCGCATCAGGCCTCGCAGCACGCTGCCCGGCGTCTTGCGCACGCCGAGATGCACTGTGCGGATCGTAGTGGGCCACTCTTCCGCCACAGGCGGCATCAGCACCAGCACAGCTACTGCATGACCGCGCTTTGCCATCCGCTCCGCAACGGCCAGCGCCTGCTTTTCTGCCCCGCCCACGCCCAACGACGTGAGCACGGTCACAATGCGCATGGGGCCCACACCTTGCCGAGGATTCAGCGCCACTGATCATAACGCACCCATCCACTTCGGGTCTCTGCTCCGCACGGGCGAACTGCTATCCAAGAGGGCCAAAATTCGCAGAAGCTCTCTGCAATGCAAAAGAATCCTTGCAGGAAATCCCACATTGGGCTGTACAATCCCCACAAGGAGATTTATGGCCGGAGATATCCAACTTACTTGCAGCGACTGCGGGCAGGAGTTCACCTTCAGCGCTGCCGATCAGGCGTTTTATCAAGAACGCGGTTACTCGACCCCGAAGCGTTGCAGAACTTGCCGCCAGGCAAAGAAAAACGATCAGGGGGGATCCGGCCACCGTTCGGCTTCTTCACAGGGGACTCCTGTGATTTGTTCGGGTTGTGGCCAGCCAACCACCGTTCCCTTTGAGCCGCGTGGCGATCGCCCGGTCTATTGCAGGGATTGCTACACGGCGCGCAAGGGCAGCAGCGGCGCTTCCCGAGGGCGCGACCGCGGGTAGTCTATAGGCCGGTTCGCTGGCCGGAACAGACTGCGGCAGGATCGTCCGCCGCGGTAGATCGGTGCGTGTACGACAAGGCTGTGCAGTGGCCGCCGCGGCGGCCCTGCATATCCTTCGCGCTCCGTCGAGGGTTACGACTGCCTTTTTTCTACCCTCTCATCAACCCGCCGCGCCGGGAGCGTGAGATTGTCCCTTACAGCTATGCGCTCCAACGTGACTTCGCAGCGTCGATCTCCAGCGCTCGCAAGAATCCGAAATGGACAGAAGCGCCCGCGCTCGATAGACTGGCGCTCACGGCCCTTCCTGAGCACCCTTGCACATGAGGAAGACTTCCAACGTCATGGCCCGCCACCTCTCGTTCACCGGATTCGCCTGGAAGAATCTTCGGCGCCGGCGCCTCAGAACGCTGTTGACGCTTGTCGGGATCACCATGGGAATCGGCGCTTTTGTGGCGCTGGTCGGCTTTTCTCGCGCCTTTGAGCACGAGTGGATGCGCCTGTACACCAGTTCCGGAACCGACATTGCCGTGGTCGAGACCAGCTTCATTAACACATCGCTAGACGAATCGGTAGGGCCCAAGATCGGCGCCGTTCCCGATGTGGCCATCGCCGTTCCCATGATTTTTAACCTGATCGATCTCACTCCCGACGTGAACGCGTTGGTCTACGGCTGGCGCGCCGATTCCTACGAGCTCGATTCGCTCTCCCTTCTCTCCGGGCGCCGTTTCCGCGACGGCCAGCCGGAGGCGATCCTGGGCAAGAATCTCGCCGACGATCTGAAAAAGAGACCCGGCGACAGTCTTCCGATTCAGGGAACGAATTTTACCGTTACGGGCGTCTTTCACGGCGGTACGGCTCTGGAAGAGGGCGCGGTGATCATGCCGCTCGACCAGCTGCAAATGATTTCGAGCATGCAGGGGAAGGTGACGGCGTTTCACGTCCGGCTTCGCCCCATGCCGGCCGGCGAAGCGTACGATCGCTACGTCAAGCGCGCCGAAGCCGAGATCGAGGCAGCAGTCCCCGGGGTCCATGCCGACCCCGCAGCCGACCGCGCGGCGAACAACCAGCTTGTCGCGCTGGCTCATTCCGTAGCCTGGGGAACATCGACGATCGCACTGCTCATCGGTATCCTGGGCATTGCCAATACCATGGCCATGTCGGTCTTTGAGCGCACGCGTGAAATCGGCATTCTTCGCGCGCTGGGCTGGAAGGGCCGGCACGTCATCCTGCTCATTCTTACTGAAGCAACGGCCTTGGGCCTTGCCGGCGGTTTTCTCGGCATTGCCATGGGATGGACCGCTTTACTCGTCCTCTCCGCCATGCCGCAGACGGCAAGCATCGTCTCGGCCTCCGTCGCTCCGCTTCACCTGGCCGAGTCGCTGCTTATTGCCATCGTCGCGGGGCTCGTCGCCGGAGCTTACCCCGCATGGCGCGCCGCGCGGCTTTCGCCGGTGGAGGCCCTCCGTTATGAGTAGCCCCCTCCTCGAAGCGCGCGGGCTGGTGAAGAGCTACGACGACGGCCGCATCGCGGCCCTGCGCGGGGTCGATGTCCGGATCGATGCAGGCGAGTACGTCGCCATCAGCGGACCCAGCGGCAGCGGCAAATCCACACTGCTTCATATGTTGGGCGGCCTCGATTTGCCAACGCGTGGAGAAGTCTTGTTCCGTGGATCTCCTCTTGGGTCAGCGGTCGATCTGGACACCTATCGCTCACGCCAGGTGGGATTTATCTTTCAGGCTTTTTATCTTCTGCCCACCCTGTGCGCCGCCGAGAACGTTCAGGTGGCCATGCTGGCAATAAACGGACGCGCCAACCATCGTGCTGAACGCGCCGCCGCTCTCCTTGAGGAGATGGGCCTCAAGGATCGCATGCGCCATTATCCCAACGAGCTCTCCGCAGGCGAACGGCAGCGCGTGGCCATTGCGCGCGCCCTGGCCAACGATCCGGCGATTCTGCTCGCCGACGAGCCCACGGGCAACCTCGACACCGCCAACACGGCTCATATCATGGAGATTCTGCGCGGCATTCGCGAGCAGCGAGGCATGACGCTGGTGATCGTGACCCACGAGAATGAAATTGCTTCGAGCGCTCCGCGCCACATCCGCATCCGCGACGGAAGGATCGAAGCATGAATGCCATGAGGGCCGTATGGATGTCCGCGCTGGTTCCGGTTTTGTATGCGCAGGCCGCGAACGTTAACGATCTCCTCGCCGCTCCACGGGAACAGATCCAAACCGCCGACTTTCGCGCCACCGGACATCTTGTCGCGATCGACGCAAACGGCGCCCGCGTCAGCTTTCCCGTCACCATCAAGGCACGCTGGTTTCCCGGCGTGCTGCGCGTACTGGTCGATCTGGGGCAGCCGCCGTCGGCGCATCGCGACCTGCGGGAGCATATTCTTCTGGAGATGCGGCCCGGCGGCGAAAACGCCATCCATATCGCGGCTCCCGGCGATACGGCCGCGTACACCTTACCTCTGGAAAAATGGGAGGCTCACCCCCTGGGACCGGGATTCGACTACGAAGATTTTCTCGAGCAGCAGTATTTCTGGCCCGGACAAACCTCCGAAGGCAAAGCCATATTCGGCGCGCGCAATTGCGACGTGGTCATGAGTACGCCCGGCGCCGCCGACAGAACGCATTACTCGGAAGTTAAGAGCTGGATCGATCCCACCATCGGCTTCCCCGTTTACACTGAAAAGACCGTGAAGGAAACCGGGGCCGTGAAACAGTTCACCTCCTACGGCCTGCGCCGCGAACAGGGGCAGTGGTCGGCGCACCAGATTGAAGTGAAGACACGCGGCCGAGCTGGATCGACACTGCTCATCATCGATCGCGGCAGCGCCAGGGCGAAGCTCACCATCGCCGATTTCAGTCCTGCGCAGCTTACTCGCTTCTAGGAGATTCATGTACATCGTCCTCTGCATCGCCGTCTTCGCCGTAGTTCTCCTCGCAGCCGGTGTTTTGTATCAACTGCTCGGCAGCCGGCACGACAAGCGGCTCTACGCCGGCTCGGGGCGCTGGGTGACCATCGAAAACGGAGCCAAACTCTACCTCTTCGAGGTAGGCTACGGCGAGCCCACGGTTCTCTTTGAATCCGGCATCAGCGCCACGAATCTCAACTGGCGCCACGTTCAGGAGACGATTGCCCGGCACACGGGCACCGTCTCGTACGATCGCTGCGGTTTAGGCTGGAGCAGCCATTGCCGTACCGCCCGCACCCCCGGCAACATCGCCGCCGAGTTGCACCAGATGTTGCACCGCGCCGGGCTCAAGCCGCCCTACATCCTGGTAGGACATTCGTTTGGCGGGCTCGTGATGCGCCGCTTCGCGCTGCTCTACCCGCGGGAAGTCGCCGGAGTCGTGCTGGTTGACCCCATGCGCTGCGAGGAGTGGCCGCCGCTCGATCCCTCCAAACAATCTCAGCTCGATTTGGGCCGAAAGCTCATCCGCTACGCGCTGCCGGTTGCAGGTTGCGGCCTCACGCGTCTCCTGGTTTCCCTGCTGTTCTGCCGCGCGAGCAACCTGACCGATCAGGTTGCCGGCGCTACCGGCACGAACAGCCGCCATGTGTTGGGCAGGATCAAAACCGAAGTGAGAAAAATGCCGCGGGCGGTCTGGCCGGCCGTCGCCGCGCATTGGTCGCGGCCCGGGTTTTACGCCGGCATACGCAGTCATCTCGAGTCCATCCCTGACAGTGTGACGGAAATGCACGTTGCGGAACCGATTCGTTCTATCCCTGTGACCGTTCTAACGCCCGGCAATGCGACGCCGTTCTCCGACCGCGATCTTAAGCACATCGGGGACTGCGCGCGCCAGGTCATCGCCTCAAAGAGCGCACATTGGATTCATCTCGACGAGCCCACGCTGGTAATCGACTCCATTCGCTCCCTGATCGCCGCTCCCATCTCCGAATCGCTCGCAGCGAACTGACCCGCCGGCAATTCTTCCGCAGCCGGTTACAGTCCGATTCGCGGCCCCGTCTATGAGATCCGTACGCTTTTCCCGCGCGAAAGCACAGCGGCCTTACGGCGGTCTTTCGAGGCGCGATCGATCTTCTTCCAGAAGCCGATGAAGTAGTCGACGGCAGAGATGGTGGATACGAGAACGGTGAAGTAGATCGCAGCGATCGCATACCACTTTACCGGGATGACGAACACGCCAATCTGCCAATAGTCCCAGCGGTGCGCCAGGATCGCCGAAACCACCGAGACAATCTGCACCACGGTCTTCAGTTTTCCCAATTCACTGGCCGCGATGGTGAATCCTTCCGACGAAGCAATCGATCGCAGGCCGGAGATCAGGAACTCGCGACCGACGATCACCACCACGATCCACACCTTGACCACCTGCGGATTGTAGGCCACCAATGCGACGAACGCCGCCGTGACCATGATCTTGTCGGCCAGTGGATCGAGCAGCATTCCGATGGTGGTGATCTGGCCGCGCCTGCGCGCAAGATAGCCGTCCAACCCGTCGGTAATCGAAGCCAGCACAAACAGAATGGATGCGAGAACCTCCTGCGTTCCGCCCGGTCCCTGCCAGGGGAAGTGCGGCGACAGGATCCAGAGGAACAGCGGGATCATGACGATCCGCGTCATGGTGATGGAGTTGGGAAGGTTCATGAGGCCTCGCCACACGATCCATGTCTCTGGCGGCTTGGCTCCATTATTGCACTGAGCCAGATTCCGCGCTTTTCAACGAAGGATGGCCCTGTGGGAAAGCGGGTTCACAAAGTGAAATGTGGATGTTGCGGACAACATGCGGCTATGCTAGGTTGATATAGGACTAAATCGGTCGTAATTGTCCGGCAACCCTTTAAACACTGGCTTTCCCTCGTTTCTTGGCGCCTGACGCGCTCGGAGCACGTAGAGCGTTTCAGCGGGACTTCAAAAACAATCGGCGGCCCTGGTGAACGTCTTTTGGCGAAGCATCACCAGGACCGCACAACCGGCAACCCGTGAGCTGACGGTTTTCTAAGCATAGCGGAAACCTCGACCACCATTCCACCCCAAGAGGAGTTTGATGGCTCAGACGCCGCATCGATTTTTCGCATTCTTCTGCCTGCGGCAGGATCGCAGTTTGCACGGCCCGCCCTGGCTCGAACCATTCCTCCATTCCCTGCTCTCAAGCACCCCGCCGCGGTTGGGCGCGTTGTTGTTTTGCGTCCTGCTGGCGCGCGCGGCGGAGCCGATCGCGGCACATGCGCAGGAGCCGCCCTATTACGTCACGTACTCCGAAGTTCTGGAGGAGCCGGGCAATCTTGAAATCGCTCAGAAGGGCACGACAGGCGCGCCCAGGGATTCAAACGGCTTTTACAGCGCCACGCTCGAGCTGGAGTACGGCGCGAAAGCCTGGTGGACGACCGAACTCTACCTGCAAGGCCAGGCGACGGCAAACGACTCCACCGTCTTTAATGGGTTCCGCTGGGAGAATCGCTTCCGCATGCTGCCCACCGAGCACTGGATCAACCCGGTGCTTTACGTCGAATACGAAGACGTGAATGGCGCCGACAAAAGCGTTCTCGAGGTCACAGGGCACGACAGCATCGCCGATTTTCAAGGGCGCAATGCCGACACACGCGGCGACGTCTCGCGCACGATGGAGGGCAAGCTGATTCTCTCCAGCAATCCCAAGGGCTGGAACGTTTCAGAGAACTGGATCATGGAGAAGAACACGATGGGCGGAGCGTGGGAGTTTGGTTACGCCGTGGGCGCAAGCCGCCCGCTCGCGCTGGTGGCCAGCGGCCGCAGTTGTACCTTCTGCCGGCAGAACTTCTCGGCCGGCGCGGAAGTGTACGGCGGGCTTGCGACGGTGCATGACTTCAGATGCAACGACACCTCGCACTACGCGGGGCCGACGGTCCAGTTCGATGCGCCGCGCGGGCCATCGCTTCTCTTCTCGCCGCAGTTCGGGCTCAGCGGCAACAGTGCCGGAGTTCTGTGGCGGCTGAAGATCTCATACGAGATTCAGCAGTTCCGCGACTTGTTTTTGCATAAGGAGGCGCAATGAAGACGCCGAGGACTGCAGGTCTCATGGTTGTTTTTTTATCGATCTCCGCCATGGCCCTGGTCGCAGCGGAGGGCAACTGGCAGCGACGGGTTCCCGACGCGGACCGGCAGCGCGTGAATCCCTACGCGGGCCAGCCGGAAGCCATCTCCGCGGGCCATCTGCTTTTTAAAGAGAACTGCGCCAAATGCCACGGCAGCGACGCGGAAGGACGCCATGGACGCCCGAGCCTGCGCAGCCAGCACGTGATCCACGCTACCGACGGCGAGCTGGCCTGGCTGCTGCGCAACGGCAGCCTCGCCAAGGGTATGCCCACGTGGAGTTCCCTGCCCGAGCAGGAGCGGTGGCAGATCATCGCATTCATTCGCAGCCTGCCGCACGATGCGGCGCCGGCACCGGCCGGAAGCCGCCCCTGAAACGGAACCGGCGGGAGAAGCGATTTCCTTCCCCCGCCGCGCAGATTTCCAAATTCCGGATTGCTACGCGTAGAAGCCGCGCTGTTTGATCGTGAATGCTACACGGTCAATCGCCAGCATGTACGCGGCGATACGGTTGTTCACGGCGTGGGCCTCGGCATAGCGCACCACGTCGTCGAAGCTGTCGCGCAAAATGCCCTGCAACTGTTCGTTCACGATCGATTCCTTCCAGAAGTAGCCCTGCCGGTCCTGCACCCACTCAAAGTAGCTGGCGGTCACGCCGCCGGCGTTGGCCAGGATGTCGGGCACGATAAAGATCCGCTTTTCGGCCAGGATCTCATCGGCCACGGCCGTTGTCGGCCCGTTGGCGCCTTCCACCACGATGCGCGCTTTCACCTTGTCGGCATTGCGGCTGGTGATCACGTTCTCCGTAGCCGCGGGGATCAGGATCTCGCACTCCGAAACCAGAAGCTCCTCGCTGGGCACGGACTCGGCGCCGCGAAAGCCGAGAATCGTGTTGTTGCGGTACTTGTACTCGACTAACTGATGAATATCGATGCCGGCAGGATTGTACAAGCCGCCGTCGCGCTCGGCGACGCCCACGATCTTGTATCCCTGCTCCTGCATCAGCCGCGCGGCATTCGATCCCACGTTGCCAAACCCATGGATGATGACCCGGCAGCCTTCGACGGGCAGATTCAGGTAGCGCAGGCTCTCGTTGCACGCGACCATCACTCCGCGTCCTGTCGCCTCAATACGCCCCCGCGAACCGCCAATGTTCAGCGGCTTGCCCGTCACTACGCTGGTCACCGTTTTGCGCATGTGCATGGAATAGGTGTCCATGATCCATGCCATGGTCTGCTCGTTGGTGTTCACGTCCGGCGCGGGCACATCCTTTTCCGGCCCGATGAATTCGATGATTTCGGCGGTGTAGCGGCGCGTCATGCGCTCCAACTCGCCATTGCTCATATTCTTCGGGTCGCAGATGACGCCGCCCTTGGCTCCGCCGAAGGGAATGTTCACCACCGCGCACTTCCAGGTCATCCAGCTGGCCAGCGCGCGCACCTCGTCCAGCGTCACGTCCGGCGCATAGCGGATGCCGCCCTTGCATGGGCCGCGAGCAGTGTTGTGTTGCACGCGGAAACCGGTAAACATTTCGATCATCCCATTGTCGAGGGTCACGGGAAAGTGAACGATGATTTCCCGCGACGGCGAGCGCAGCACCTTCCACAGGCCCTCATCGAGATTCAGCTTGCGCGCCGCGAAATCAAAGCGCGCGCTTTGCGCCTCCCAGGGATTGATCTCCTGGTCCAGCGTCACGTTGGTCGTTGAGGTTGACATATCTGGCTCCAAATCTTTTGTCCGCATTCCGGCCGCGCAAATCCGGATGCAGGTTCCGTTTCTCCAGCATACCGGCGCGGCGGCGATTCTCCCAGTCTTTCCTTGCCCTCGTCCCCATCCGGCGCGGCTCCGTTTCTCTTCGCCGCAGCACGTTCGGCTCACCCCGCACCGCTCGCGAGGCCAAACCTCAGTGAGTCTAGGCTTCGCCGCGGTGCACGTCAAGCTTGCCCGGGGCCTGATCCGCCGTCCTGAACGGTGTCATCGTGGCGCAATTCATTTAAAGTGCAAGAGTGCTGGATCGGCGCAATGCGCGAACAGTTACACTTAGTTTGTGAAAGCCGCCTCCCACTCAGCACGCCCTTCCCGCAAGGAGTTCCTGGCTCTGGCACAGGCGCACACCCTTGTGCCCGTCTGCCGCATCCTTCTGGCCGACCTGGAAACGCCGGTTTCGGCCTTTCTGCGTGCGGCCTGGCCGGAGCGCGAGTGCTTTCTGCTCGAATCGGTCGAGGGCGGCGAGCAGGTGGGCCGCTACACCTTCATCGGGCTCTCGCCCTTCAAGCGCATCGTGGCCCACGGGCGAGACATCGCCATCACCGAAGACCACAGGGTGACCCGCATCCAGGGCGATATCTTCGCCGTGCTGCGCGACGCGCTTGGCGGCCACAAGCCGGCGCGATTGCCTGGCCTGCCCCCCTTCACCGCCGGCGCGGTCGGCTTCTTCGCTTACGACGCCGTGCGCCAGATCGAGCGCCTTCCGGCAACTGCCAAAGACGAACTGCAAGTCCCCGACGCCTGCCTGCTGTTCTTCGACGAAGTTCTCGCCTTCGATCACGTGCGTAAGGAGATCTGGCTTATCGTCACGGCCGACGTCTCGCGCGGCAAGGCCGCTGCCGCATACGATCGCGCCGTGAAGCGGCTCGACCGGCTCGAAAAGCGCCTCGTCCAGCCCATCCCGGACCTCGAGCGCCGCAAGCCGGCAAAACCGGGAAAGCTGAAGATAAAGCACCGCACCGCGAAAAAAGACTTTCTGGCCGCCGTTACCCGTACCAAGGAGTACATCCGCGCCGGCGACGCCTTTCAAGTGGTCCTCTCGCAGCGCTTCGACGTTGAGCCCGGCGTGGACAGCTTTCAGGTTTACCGCGCGCTGCGCACCGTAAATCCCAGCCCGTACATGTTCTTCCTGCGCTTCGCGCCGGAAGGTCCCGTTGGCGCAGGCGCCGCAAGTGCGACGAAAAGCTCCGCCAGAAAGCCACGAATCTCCGCACAACCGGCCCTGGAGTTGGCGGGCTCGTCGCCAGAACTACTGGTGCGCGTGCACCAGGGCAAGGTCGAGTACCGGCCCATCGCCGGTACGCGCCGCCGCGGCGCCACCGAGGCCGAGGATCAGGCCCTCGCCGAAGAGATGCTGCACGACGAAAAGGAGCGCGCCGAGCACGTCATGCTCGTCGATCTGGGCCGCAACGACGTGGGCCGCGTGAGCCGCTTCGGCAGCGTGAAAGTGGACAAGCTGATGTTTGTCGAGCGCTACAGCCACGTGATGCACATCGTCAGCTCGATTGAAGGCCGGCTGCGCCCAGATCTAACCGCCGTCGATGCGTTGCGGGCCTGTTTCCCAGCCGGCACGCTTTCCGGAGCGCCCAAAGTCCGCGCCATGGAGATCATTGAGGAACTCGAACCCGCGCGGCGAGGCGCCTACGGCGGCGCGGTTCTCTACGCCGACTTCTCCGGCAATCTCGACTCCTGCATCGCCATCCGCTCCATGCTGTCCGTTGGCGGCAAAGGCTCGGTGCAGGCCGGCGCGGGCATCGTCGCCGACTCCGTGCCCGAGCTCGAGCACCAGGAGTCGCTCAACAAAGCGCAGGCGGTGATCCGGGCTATTGAGCGCGCGCGGGAGATGTAAAAGCAGGGAACAGGGATCAGGGGTCAGGGATCAGTTCGCTACTCGTCAATCCCTCGGTCTCCCAGTCCTGCAGCCCTTTTCTTTTCACCCTCTCCTTCTCCTGTTCCCTGTTCCCTGTTCCCTGTTTTTCTCACTCCGCGCCGAAGATTCGCTTGAAGAATCGCCCGATCTTGCGGAAGAACCCGGGCTTCTTCTGTGCGCCCGCCGCTTGCGCCGCCGGAGTCGCAGGCGCAGTGGCAGCCGGCGCAGCAGCGGGTTGAGGGATTGCGACCGGTTGCGGCGCATGGTCGCTGCTCTTGTACACCAGGGTTGTGGCTGCCTGGCCGGTTCCTGCGGTTTGATTGACGCTGGCTGCGGGAGGCGGCGACGGCGCCAGCCCCTCGCTCTGGGCCAGCGGAAACTCGTTGGCCTCGGACTTCGCCGGCGGTGGGCAGCCGCACGGCTCCTTTTCCTGGTCCACCACCGTCTGCAGGCTGCCGTGCTCGAACATCACCCGCTGGCCCGGCTGCACGCGGTAGAGGCCGCCCTCAAACACGCTGGTCACCACCACGTAGGGCGCGTTTGCGCCCGCATTATCCACACAGGTATCTCCGTCCTCTCCCAGCCTCACCTTCACGTCGGCCGCATTCGGCCCGCCAATCAGGATGCGAAAGTAGGGGGTCAGCAGCGCATCGGCATTGCGCCCGCGCGCGGTGCTCGCCGCAAAGCTCATTTCCACCGCGCCGTGATCCAGCGCAATCAGCAGGCCAGGAACTTCGCCCGCGGGCGTGCTGGAATCCGCCGCGAGTTTCACGGTGCTCGAGGCGCAAACGTGCAGTGTTCCCCGGTAGGGTAGCGTGACCTGCGCCGTGCCGTTGCCGGCCGTGATGGTCCCGCTCCCGGTGATGAACGCCCTGCCGTTCAACGCCTGCAGCGATCCCGCAACCGAAAGCGCAGCGCCCGGAATGGATTTGTCGAGCGGAACGATGGCCAGCGGAGGCGAGCTCAGCGGCGGAGCCTGCCCGGCGAGCGCCGGCTGCATCGAATCCGTAGCCTCGGCTGCGGGCGTGGCATCGGGAACCGGCGACGCTTGCGCCGCTGTTACCGGCGTCTGGGCCAGCACCGCCCATGCAGGGGCAAAAAGCGCGAGGCTAGCCGCCATCCGAATCCACGCGGACCCGCGCCGGCAAGCTGCGCGGCGAGAAGCGGCATTCGTTGCGGCTGGCATAACTTACATGTCCAGAAAGTTGCGGATCATCTGGTGGCCGCCCTCGGTCAGAACGCTCTCGGGATGAAACTGTACGCCCTCGACGGGCAGGCTGCGATGCCGCAGGCCCATGATTATCGTGCCGGACCCGTTCGATTCCGCGGTATGTGCCGTCACTACAAGCTCGGCTGGCAGCGAATCCTGCTCCACGATCAGCGAGTGGTAGCGCGTGCAGGTGAGCGGCGTGGGCAGCCCGGCAAAAATGCCTTTGCCGTCGTGTTCCACCGCGCTGGTCTTGCCGTGCATCAGCGTCCGCGCGCGCACCACTTTCCCGCCAAACGCTTCGCCAATGGCCTGGTGGCCCAGGCAAACACCCAGAATCGGCGCCTTCCCCGCCATGTGCCGGATGAGCGGCACCAGAATCCCCGCTTCGCGCGGCGTGCATGGCCCCGGCGAAAGCAGGATCCGCTCCGGCTTCATGGCTTCCACCTCTTCCGGCGTCAATTCGTCGTTGCGCCGCACCACGACCTCCGCGCCCAGCTCGCCCAGGTACTGGACGAGGTTGTAGGTGAACGAGTCGTAGTTGTCGAGGACGAAGACCATCGTGAATTCCAGTGTAGCGCGGACGGCGGGGCGCGCTGGAGGCGCGCCTGAGTTTGTGGCTTGCGCCCGCCAGCCGCATCTGCAAAACTGGCATGGTCAGCCGCTATGGTTCTCCATTTTCTCATTCAAGGCCGCGTACAGGGGGTGGGCTTTCGCTGGTTCGTGCAGCGCGAGGCCAGCGAACTCGATCTGCGCGGCTGGGTGCGCAACACCGAAGACGGCGATGTGGAGGTCGTCGCGGCAGGCGATCCCGCCGATCTGGACGAGCTCCGCGCCAGCCTCCGCCGCGGCCCGCGCGGCGCCCGCGTCGACCGCCTCGTCGAGCATCATCTCGCCGACCGCGAGGTCGCGGACCTCAGCTCCTTCCAGATCGATGGCGCGTGGTGAAAAGACAGGGAACAGGGAACAGGGATCAGGGATCAGAAAAACGCCGTGATTCCGGCGACGGCGATTTTCTCCTGTAGCCTTCGCTCCACTTCGGCGTAGCCAGCAGATCTGAATTCGATGAATTCTCTTTCCCTGTTCCCTACTCCCTGTTCCCTGTCTTATAGACTGATAGCTGACAACAGACGACGAAAAACTGAAATTCGAGAACGAGGAGCCGAGCGCTGCCATGCCGGAACAAGCAAAGCCCGTCAACGTGGAAGATCTCAAAAAACTGGTGCGCACCGTGCCGGATTTTCCCAAGCCGGGGATTCTCTTTTACGACATCACCACGCTGCTGAAAGACAAGACGGGCTTCGCGCAGCTCATCGACGCGATGGCCGCACATTACATTGGGCGCAACATCGACCTGGTGCTGGGCATCGAGGCGCGCGGGTTTATCTTTGGGCCGGCACTTGCCTACCGGCTCACCGCGGGCTTTGTTCCCGTGCGCAAACCGCGCAAGCTGCCCGCTCCCGTCGCCCGCGTTACCTACGACCTCGAATACGGGACAGATACGCTTGAGATCCACATGGATGCCATCGCGCCGGGACAGAGTGTCGTGCTGGTCGACGATCTGCTCGCCACCGGCGGCACCATGGAAGCCACGGTCAAGCTGGTAAAGCAACTGGGGGGCGTCATTGCCGGCCTGGGCTTTGCCGTCGAGCTCGACTTTCTGAAAGGCCGCGACCGCTTCAAGGAGTACGACGTCTTCAGCCTGCTGCACTACGACGAATAGCGCGCGTTTCCGGGATCGCCGCAGGCGCTGGAATCCGCCTCAGTGCACATCCTCCGGCGCCGGTTCCGGTTCTTCCGGCCGGCTTTCGCCGGCAGGCTCCTCCTGGAACATCTGCGCGTCGGCAAATCGATACCCCACATAGACATCGGTGAGCAGATAAAGGGGATTGGAGGGGTCGTCTTCAATTTTCTTGCGCAATTGGCGCACGAAGGTGCGCAGATACTCTACCTCCTCGCGACATTCGACGCCCCATACCGCGGTCAACAGCTTCGCGTAGGTCACCACGCGGCCGGCTCGGCTCATCAGGCAATACAAAATGTCGAACTCCTTGCGCGTCAGCTTCACCGGCGCACCGCGCTTGGTCACCCGGCGCTTCACCGGATCCAGGCGAACCTCGCCGATCTCGATCGGCGCATCCTCCGGCCGCGCCGGCGCGCGCATCCTCCGCACCGCCGATCGAATGCGCGCAATCAGCTCTCGCGTGCTGAACGGCTTGGTCACATAGTCGTCGGCGCCCTGATCCAGCGCCTCAACCTTGTCCTCCTCCTCGTCGCGCACCGTAAGCATCAGCACAGGCAGCCGCGGCGCGAAGGCGCGAATGCGCTTCAGCGTCTCGATGCCGCCGATCCCCGGCATGTTGATGTCCAGAAGCACCGCATCGTAAGGCGCGGCGCGCAGAGCCTGCAATGCCTCCTCCCCACGCGAGGCCTCGGCCACGTGAAAGCCCAGTTCCATCAGCGGAGGCCGCAGCGCATGGCGAATGGCCGGCTCGTCGTCGACCACGAGAATCCGAATTGCTGGCTGCATCATCCCTTGCTCTCCTTCTCCCTTATAAGCGGAATGGCCGCATAGAACGTGGTGCCTTCCTCTTCGCCGCTGGTTACCCAAACATACCCGCCGTGGATCTGCGCCGCCCGCCTGGCCACCGATAGGCCGATTCCTGTGCCCGGGGCGCGATTCGAGTAAGTCGAGGAGCGATAGTACCGGTCAAAGATCCGTTCGCGGTCCGCCATGGGAATCACCGGCCCATAACTGTGCACGGAAAAAATTGCCTCCGGTCCCGCCACCAGCACGCGGATGGTGATCGTGGTCCCGAAGTTCGAGTACTTACACGCGTTGTCAATGTACTGGGTCAGCAACATCACCATCAACCGCCGATCGCAGCTCAACACCAGGTTCTCGTCTTCAATCTCCACGGCCACCTCCATGCTGGCCAGCCGGTCCTTGAGGCCGGCCAACACCTCCTCGATCAGGCTTCCCACGTTGACCCGTTCCACGTGAATTGCCACCTCGCCCGCATCCAGCCGCGCTGTGGTCAGCAGGCGCGTGGTCAACTCCCCCAGCAACCGCGTCTGCTCATCGATCAACCCCACCAGCTCCGCCTGCCCCGCTGAAAGTTTCCCCATCTCGGCCAATCCTGTCGAGGCCGCGCGAATCGCCGTCAGCGGCGTCTTGTACGCATGCGCCAGGCTGTCCAGAACCGTGGCGCGCAATTGTTCCGTGCGCCGCTCGGTCTCGATTCGGCTCTCGTTGGCGAAGGCGCGGTACCGGTCGAAGGTGATGGCGATCAGCGACGCGATGGCGTTGTTGGTCAGCGGGCTCGTGTCCCCGCGCACCACCAGGCTGCCGACAGGCACCGTCCCCAAGCGCACGACACGGCGCCCGATCCCAGTCTCCGGATCGTCGTCCGATGTCTCGAAGTAGTAGACATTTTGCGCCATCTCCTGCGGGTCAACGTTCCAGAAACCCGCTTGGTACACATCGTGCAGATCGGCATCGAAGACCGCGACGGCCTCCAGGTTGAAGATCTCGTGCACCAGCTCGGCCAGTTGCGGCCCCGGTTCCCCGTGAAGATTCATTTGCAGGGTCCGCCGCGTGAACTCGTACAGATCCTCCATCTGCCCCCCGCGCGATTCAGCTTCGCGGGCGTGATCGGTGATGCGAGCAGACAGCCGGCTCACCGTGAGCGCCACGAGCACGAAGACCAGAAGGGTGACGGAATTCGCCGGATTGGCCGCCATGGAGAGTTCCGATTGCCGGGCGGAAAACCAGCTTTGCGCCACAACCGCGGAAAACGAAACAATCACCGCCTGCCAGAATCCGTAGAACAGCGCCGTAGGAACCACAATGAGCAGATAGAGCAGCGCGGCGATGGGCAGCAGCCAGCTGGACCAATGCGTAAACGCCGCCACCATGATGACCGCGACCACTCCCAGCGCGGACTCCAGAGTGAACAGGAGCACCCGCGGGCCGGAGCCGCGCGGAGGCCCCAACAGGAAAACCGACCTGGCTGGATAGCTCTGTGACAACCGGACACTCACTTTCCGCTTTCGAAATGCCGCGGCAACCTGCCGCGCGCAGGGAATGAAATTGGGAAGCACAGCCGCTTGTACCGCACCTTTTCGCTTTCGAGGGATCGATCCCGCTTCCGCGCGGAATTGCCCACAAGCTGCAGGGTCTGAGCCGGGAAAAGAAGAGTTTATCAGGTTCTTCACCATTCTCTCCCCGCTGCGCGCCTCAGGGCCGCCGCTGCGCCAGGTGCGCCAAACAGTCGGCAAAAGCGACGGCCCTGCCTGCTCCCGCTCGACCGAAGAGGGCTCTTTCTTCAATCCTCATGCTTTCCTCATGTGTTCCTCATTTCTTCTTTATGCTTTGTTTGCATTACTGGTGATAGTTCGATTGACCCGATTCACGGCGCCTGGCACAACCGCGCAATCGCCAGTTTCACCGCCGGCGGTCTTGGCTCTACCTGTGCGCACCGCAGCGATGCAATGCCGGCCCCGATCCTGCAACGGGCATGCCCCATGGTTTACCGGCAGCATGAACCACCCTTGTGTCATTCACAAATTCTCTTTGGAGGTAACTGATGTTTTTTAACGCAAAGGTCATCCTTCGATCGCTAGCTGGAACTGCGTTGGCAACCGCGCTCGTGGCCGGTGCGCAAACACCGGCGGCTTCGTCTTCCTCTTCCGCGACGCCTGCGCAGACCCCCGCGGCGCAAGCTCCGGCAGCACCCGCGGCTCCTGCGCCCGCGCCCACATGGAGCGTCGGCCCCATGGATCTGAGCGGCTTTATCGACGGCTATTACAGTTTCAATTTCAACCGTCCCAACACCACGGATGGCTACGACCAGGTCAACCAGCTTTACAACTTCAACGATAAGACGGATCAGTTCGAGCTGAGCGCGGCCAAGCTCACGCTGAACCACGATCCCGACCCGATCGGCGCGCACGTCGACTTCATTTACGGCCGCACCAACGACCTGATCAACAACGCTGCGACAAACGCGACCACGACCACCTTTGTCGCTTCACAGCTCCCCTACCTCGAGCAGGCATACCTCAGCCTGAAACCACCCAAGGCCAAGGGGTTTGAACTGGACTTCGGCAAATTTGTCACCTCGAACGGCGCTGAAGTGATTGAGGCAAAGGACAACTGGAACTACTCGCGTTCCCTGCTCTTCGTGAACGCCATTCCATACTGGCACTTCGGAGCGCGCACTTCGCTGCCGGTGTCGAAGACCGAGACCATCGGATTCCACTTGGTCAATGGCTGGAACAACGTCTCCAAGAGCAACGGAGGCGTCAGCGGCATGTTCACGAGCGCGTATGTCAAGCCCAAGGCCACCTGGAATCTCAACTATATGGTCGGTCCGGAAAACGCCAACACGACGAGCGGGCTGCGCAATTTGATCGACTCAACGCTGCTGCTCACGCCGCCCGGAAAGACCAATGCGTACATCAACTTCGACTACGGCTCGAATCGGGATGCCATCGCGGCGCAAGACGACACTTTGTTACATGACTGGTGGGGCGCGGCAGGCGCAGTGCATATCCAGGCCAATGCCAAGAATGCAATCGCGATGCGCGGTGAGTACTTTAACGATCCGGACGGCTTTCAAACCGGCACGCCGCAGCACCTCTATGAAGGTACTTTCACCTATGAGTACAAGTGGGTAGAGGGTGCGCTGGTGCGAGTCGAATACCGCTACGACGCCTCCAACGTCAATTACTTCCACAAGCTGGCCAGCCAATCGACAGACCAGCAACAGACGGTGACCGTGGCCTTCATCGCTTTCTTCGGACCGAAACGTTGAAGGCGTTGCCTTGGTTCCTCATTTTGTCCTCATGGAACTTTATTTGGTCCTGATGGTGCGAACGATAGACTCGCACTACCACAAACGAAACCGGGACCGGCCAAAGCACAACCAGGCGAACGGCAGGTTCGGAATCAAACAACGCCGGCGCGCACAATGATGACCGGCAAGGATGAGCCCGCTATCAACAGTGTTTGAGAATTCCCCGGAGGTCAGCCGCCGGGAGCCGCCAAACCAATCTCAACTTTCAGGAGAATGCTCATGGCAGATCAGAAAGCACCGCAAATGCAGGCCACGCTGGGCCTAACCGGGTTGACCAGCAATGCAATGGCGCTCATCGCCCCCGGCGCCTTCCTCTGGCTCACCTTCTACATCCAGGCGACTACGGGTGTTGCCGGTCAGCCATCTACCTCTCCGGCGATGTGGATTGGCATCTTTGCCGCGTTGCTTCTGTGCCTGGCAACCGCGGTAGCCTATGCCGAGATATCCAAGCTCTATCCCGGCACCGGCTCCAGCTACTACTACGCCGAGCAGGCCATGCTCTCCAAGGACAAGGCCTTCAAATACGCCCGCTTGGCCAAGTTCATCGTCGGCTGGGGCTCGCACCTCTACTACTGGGTCTACCCCGGCGTCATGGTGGCCGTCACCGGCATCTTCGTGGGCTACGTGGTCGGCTTCCTGTATCCCAACTTCATGAGCGGCTCGAACCCCGGCCCGGTTTTCATGGGACTTGTGGCAGTCGTCTTCTCCTTCTTTGTGGCCTGGATCGCCGCCAAGGGCGCCGGCGCATCGACGGCCGTCAACATTGCCATCAACATTATTCAGATATCCGCTCTGGTGGTCTTCAGCGTTCTGGCTCTCGGCTATCGCGCCAACCATCCCTCGGGAGCGCCCGGCTTCCAGTACGACGGACAAACGCTGGCGACATACACCTACCAGTTCGCGACGAGTCCCAAAGACGGCTCCATCCTGCGCGACTCCAGCGGCGCTCCTCTGCCGCTGCTCGACTCGGCCGGCAAGCCGGTTCCCTTCACCATCAACTACCAGGAAACGGACTCCAGCGGCAACTTCCTCGCCCATCCCACCGCGGCCTCGGTGATTGGCATTCACAAACTCAGCTACATGTTCATTCAGGCGACGGTCGCTATTCTCATTCTCGTCGGCTTTGAATCGGTCACCTCGATGGGAGGCGAGGCAAAAAATCCGACCAAGCATATTCCCATCGCCGTCATCGCATCGCTGCTCATTCAGGGGTTGTTCTGTTACCTGTTTGAGTATTTCTGCGCCAACTACTTCCTCAACTCGGGGTACACCATGCAAAGCGCGGCCTCTTCAGCCGCGCCCATCGGCGACATGATGATCATCGTCGGCGATCAACTGCTGGGCCAGAGCCACGGAAGGTACTTCATGTTGATCGAGGCCTTCACCGTGTTCCTGGCGCTCATCGGCACCACGCTGAGCTGCATGAACACAGGCGCCAGAGTCACCTATGCCATGGGCAAAGACGACGAGGCTCCGGAGCACTTCGGCATCCTGCACGCCGAATCGCTGTCGCCTCGCAAGGCCATCTGGACGCTGGCCGTTATCTCGGCTGTCATCGGCGTAGCGGCTGTCTCGCTGGCCTTCGGCGATGCCGGCGCGCCAACGGATGCCGCCATCGCGGCGCTGCCGCACGGCCTCTTCTCCAGTTGGGGCTACCTGCCGCACGACACGCTGGCCGCGCTGCCCAACTCGCTGCTGGCCATCACGCTCACATCCAACTTCGGCACGTTCATCCTCTATGCGCTCAGTTGCTTCCTGTGCATCGTGGCGTATCAGGGGCGGCCGGATCACAGTTTCCTTCGCCACACGCTCATTCCCGGATTCGGCTTGCTCGCCAACCTGACCTGCATGGCGTTCTACCTGGCCGGTCCGTTCTTCAACCTGGGCACAAAGATGGAACCCCTTACGGCGCTGGGCATCTCGGGCATCTGGGGCATCTACGGAGCGATTTACTTCCTGCGATCTTCCAAGGCCAAGGGCAAGACGGTGCTGCTGGAATCGAAACATCAAATTTCGTAAGCCACGGTCAACCAACGCAAAGCCTCTGGGTGGCTTCTCTCTCCGGCCTCGTTATGAGAGGCTGGGGAGAGGAGGCCACCCAGTAGCCTTTTCGAGGCGGCGCCTCAGCGTTTCAAAACCCACGGCATCTCGGCCGCGCAGACGCGCCAGATGACCTCATGCGGCGGCGCATATGTTGGACGTACAGTTCGGCCAGGCAAGCGACTTCGGCAAAGTCCGCACCAACAATGAAGACGCCATGGGCTCCTTTATTCCCGCTACGCGCTCGCAAGGCCGGTCCCACGGCTTTCTTTTCGTGGTTGCCGATGGAGTGGGCGGGATGGATCTGGGCGAGATCGCATCGTCAACCGCCGTATCGGTGCTCACCGAAGAGTTCGCCAAGGCGCAATCCGGCGCCATGCTCATCAGCCTGGTCCCGCGGCTCATTCAGCAAGCCAACGCCGCGGTGCACGACCGCGGGCTCGAGCCCGAATACCACGGTAAGAGCATGGCCACCACGCTGGTCGCCTGCGCCTTGCGCTACGACCAGGCCGTGGTCTCGCACGTCGGCGACTCTCGCTGCTACCTTGTGCGCAACGGTCAGGCCCGGCAAATCACCCAGGATCACACTCTGGTCAATGAGCAGCGAAAGATGGGCCTGATCTCAGCCGGCGAAATCGCCTCATCCGACTCCCGCCACGTGCTCATTCGCTCCCTGGGCCCGGAGATGTTTGTCTCTCCCGACACCACAGTCCTCACTATTCAGCCGGGCGATGTTCTTGTCCTTTGCACCGACGGCCTGCACGACGAAACCAGCGACGCCGAGATCGCTTCCATCGTTTCTCAGAAGAAAGACGCGGCTCTGCTTGCCAAGGAACTCGTCGCTCACGCCGTCGAAATCGATGGGGGCGACAATACCACCGCACAGGTGATCCGCGTGCGCTCGGTCGAACAGGTGGGCATGTACCGCGGCCGCCCCTACCGCCTGCCCGTGTAATCTGTTCCCACGGTCCCGTTGCTCCCTTGCTCCCCGCTTAACGGAATCCTTATAGTTCCTTGTCCCTTTACCCGATACAGTAAAGAAGGCCATACTGGAGCGTACCGCACCATGAGTTTCTTCGACGTTCTGGAACCTGGAACACAACTCGATTTCTACCGCATCGACGAGCCCGTCGCGAAAAGCGGCATGGCCACCATCTTTCGCGCCACCGACACGCGCGACGGACGCACCGTTGCTCTCAAGATTCCCCACCCCGACTTGGAAGCCGATCCCATCCTCTTTGACCGCTTTAAGCGCGAATCGGCCATCGGAGAAAGGCTCCGCCATCCCAACGTGATGCAGGTCTACTGCGGAGAGCAGCGCTCCCGCGTCTACATGGTCATGGAGTGGTGCCCTGGCCGTCTGCTGCGCCGCATCCTCAATGAAGGCCGCATTCCCCAGGACCGAGCCATCCGCATCGCCATCGAAGTTCTCCAAGCGCTCGATTACATCCACGCCAACGGCGTGGTGCATCGCGACCTCAAGCCGGAAAACATCCTGATTGACGGCAACGACCGCATCAAGCTCATCGATTTCGGCATCGCCGGCGATTCCGCCTCGCGGCGTCTCACCTACGCCAACTTCACAACCACGCTTGGCACTCCGGACTACATCGCTCCCGAGCAGGTAAAGGGCAAGCGCGGCGACGGGCGTACCGACATCTACTCCATGGGCGTGATCCTTTACGAGATGCTCACGGGCAAGCTGCCCTTCTCCGGACCGTCACCCTTGGCCGCCATGAACGACCGCCTCTTGAACCATCCCGTCCCGCCACGCGTGGCCGACCCCTCCGTCTCGCCCGAGTTGCAGGAGATTCTGTACCGCGCCTTGGAGCGCGATCCCAGAAATCGGTACGCCAGCGCCCAGGAGTTTCTCCACGACCTTGAGCACCCCGGCCAGGTCGGTGTCGAGGACCGCCCCGAACTCCTCAACTGGCAGAAACGCAAGTCCCAGCTTTCCCGCAAGGTTTTCTATTACAGCGGCTTGGCCCTCATTCCGGTCGTCATTCTGCTCATCATGGTTCTCATCGCCCGCTTTCACTGACTTGGGTTTTCCACACCCTCAATCCCAAAATCTTCACGGATTCCTTATGCTGAAGGAAATAGGATTCTTGTACATCCTGGGCGCCTAGCGAACCTGAATTGAATTTGTGCTCCGGTGGCGGCTCAAACCTCGCGTTTCGTGTGTTTTCGCGCGGTTGAACCCTAAGCTTGAATCCAATTCGCACTTTTTCTGTTACTGCCGCAGTTTGGCTCAAGCATTTTCGGGAACCCTGTGTCCGGGGAACGACAAACCTGTACTCAACGCCCTCAACTCGGAAGCGGTCACCAGGTGAAATCCAGCAGGAACACTTCGTTTCCGGAAATACCGTCTACCTCCATAACGAAACCTGTGTTTAAACTTCACAGCGAGAAGCGAAAGGAGAAGTAAGAATGCCGCGCACCCCCACTGACGTAAAGAAGCTTGCCAAGGAAGCCGGTGCAAAAATTGTCGATCTTCGATTTATCGACATGCCGGGCATGTGGCAGCATTTTTCCATTCCAGTCGAAGACCTCGAGGACGATCTGTTCAGCGAAGGTATCGGCTTCGATGGATCGAGCATCCGCGGGTTCCAGCAGATTCACGAGAGCGACATGATTCTCATCGCCGATGCCGACACGGCAGTGATGGATCCGGTTCTCTCCGTTCCCACCCTCAACATCATTTGCAATGTATTCGACCCCATCACGCGCAAGCCTTACAGCCGCGATCCTCGGTACGTGGCGCAGAAAGCTGAAGCGTATCTGAAGAAGACCGGCGTCGCCGATATGAGCTACTGGGGCCCGGAGGCGGAGTTCTATATCTTCGATAGCGTGCGCTACGACCAGACCGCCCACAGCGGCTACTACTATGTGGACTCCAATGAAGGCATCTGGAACACGGGGCGCGAGGAGAATCCCAATCTCGGCTACAAGCTGCGCCACAAGGAAGGCTACTTCCCGGTGCCGCCGTCGGATCAATTGCAGGACATCCGCTCGGAGATCATCATCGCCCTTAAGGATATGGGCGTCAAGTGTGAGGTACACCACCACGAAGTAGGCACGGCAGGCCAGTGCGAGATCGACATGCGCTTCGGTCCGCTCGTGAAGATGGCCGACAATCTGCTCAACTACAAGTACATCATCCGCATGATCGCCAAGAAGCACGGCATGACGGCTACCTTCATGCCCAAGCCGCTCTTTGGCGACAACGGCTCCGGCATGCACGTCCACCAGAGCCTGTGGAAGGGCGAGAAGAACGTCTTCTTCGACGCCAAGGGCTACGCGCTGTTGAGCCAGACCGCAAAGTACTACATCGGCGGCCTGCTCAAGCATGCGCCGGCGCTGCTGGCCATCGCCGCTCCCACCACCAACTCCTACCGCCGCCTGGTTCCTGGCTATGAGGCGCCGGTGAATTTGGCCTACTCCAAGCGCAATCGCTCGGCAGCCGTGCGTATTCCCGTCTACTCCACGAGCCCGAAAGCCAAGCGCATCGAGTTCCGCTGCCCCGATCCCTCCACCAACCCCTATCTTTGCTTCGCGGCGCTGCTCATGGCCGGACTCGACGGCATCAAGAACAAGATCGATCCCGGCGAACCGCTCGAGAAGGACCTCTACGAACTCGAGCCGGCAGAAGCCAAGAAGATCAAGAGCACGCCCGGCTCGCTGGGCGAGGTTCTCACCGCTCTCGAAAAGGACCACGACTTCCTGCTGCAGGGAGACGTCTTCACACCCGATCTGATCGAAACCTGGATCAGCTACAAGCGCGAGAAGGAGCTGGCTCCGGTCAATCTGCGCCCCGTGCCTTACGAGTTCTTCCTCTACTACGATCTGTGAGTCGAACTCAGACCCCTGCGTTGCTTCGAACGGCCAGCATCATTTGGTGCTGGCCGTTTTTACTTCCACCCTCATTCTGTCATCCTGAGCAAGCTCGCGAAGCGAGCGCGTCGAAGAACCTGCGGTTGTCTTTCTGCTACGGACGCCCAACCATGTCGATGACTCTGAGCGCAGCTCCGAGGGAGTTAATCGAATACAGGGGCTCGGCAGCCACAACAACCTTCACGATCGTGCCTCGCTTCGGTGCAACAGTTAAAGCCCGCCCAAAGGCTCTCTCGGAGTTCCAGTCCCAAAACGCCGCCAGCGTATCCCACGCACGCAAAGACTCCTCGCCGCTGTCCGGCGCTTCCGGGGCATATTGCACATTGCCCGCAATGAAAATCGGCTCGTCGGATGAGCGCTCGGGATGATTGTGCAACCAGACATTTACGCCGAGAACAAGGTGCTCGGCACCGGGCCGCGCATAGCGCCGAAACAGGAGTTTGGGGAGGTAAAGCTGAGGCGCATTGATCGTATAGCCAGCCCCAGCGGTAACGGTGCCCCCTGAAATCGGCAGAAGTTCGTTCAACGCCCTGTCCAGATCCCGAAAGAGCCGAACGCAGTCTGCCTGCATGCGCAGCACGGCCTGAATCGCTAGCCCCACCTGTTTGCCTGCTTCAGTTCCCATAGAACCTTCCCTCGCTCAACTTTCCAACACCGAGCCCAGCCGTCGCCGATACGAAATAGGCAGTCCCGTAAAAAGCACCCGAGACCTGCCTCAAAGTCGCCGGAGGGGATCGAAACCCTCGGAACGCTTCGAATTCTCTGATCTCCAGAAACCGCGCTACCTCGAGCAACAACGGCTCGCCAACGGAGTTGGCAGATGAGCTTTCCAGAACATCCTGCCATTGAAGGCAGAACACCCTGTCTCGGGCGTCGCCAATTCCAGTACTCACCGAAACCCGAATACTATCCTCGATCTCCAGTTTGGAAAATGTTTTCGTCAGGTAAATCAGGTAACGGTGGTTGCTTTCTGGAAAATACAAGCGAAGAGCGTCTCGGTCATCAAGCAGTTCAAGATAACGCTTCAATTGGTCGTTTTCGCCAGTGCCGCTCTTCCCAGAGTCGAGCTTCACTTCAACGACGACTATCAAAGGCGATTGACCACCGCCCGAAAAACACAGAATAAGATCCGGCTCACCGTAATTCTCCCAACTTCTCCAGAAGTGAATATCCAATTTTGAATACTGATCAAGGCGAATGCCGGCTGCGTGAATTCGGGAATGGAGGGAAACCCCTGTTCCAACGGTATGAGCGCGACCAAGAAGGTCAGCCCAGAAAGGCCCAGGGGCAATGTGGCGGAGGTGACCAAACACCGCGGACGTGAGCCAATCCTCTCGGCCTTCCGCTTCCCGGAAGCGTTTGCCGTGAATCACCGCAATTAACATGAAATGAGGCTTAATTATACTCCTTGAGGTCTGCGCGCGAACTTCTCGCGGCTGGCTCACCTCAAGCTGTTCGCTTTCACTCCCGCCTCAATCTCCTCGGTCAGTGCCTCGGCCGCGTCGATGCAGTCGCCCCGGCTGACGTCGCGGTGCGTCACCAGCCGAATCGCGTCCGGGCCGAACGCCCCGGCCAGCACGCCGCGCGCTTTCAGCCGCGTCACCAAGCCGGCGGCACCCTTCCCCGCTGTCAACCGAAAGATCACGATATTCGTCTCCACCGACGTGAGATCGATGGTGACGCCCTCGGTGTGCGCGAGCGCCTCGGCCAGCAGCCGCGCGTTGGCGTGATCGTCCTGCAGCCGCTTCGGCCCCTCTTCGAGGGCGATCAGGCCAGCAGCGGCCAGCACGCCCGCCTGCCTCATGCCCCCGCCCAACGCCTTGCGAAACACCCGCGCCCTCGCCATCCGTTCCGCCGATCCCACAAGCATCGAACCCACCGGCGCACCCAGTCCCTTCGACAGGCAAAACATCACCGTGTCGAACCCTCGCGTCAGCGCCTTCACGCCCGCGCCCAGCGCCACGGCGGCGTTAAAGATGCGCGCCCCGTCCAGGTGCAGCGGCAGCTTGTGCGAGCTCGCACCTGCAACAATCTCCTCCAAAACTTGAAGGTCGGAGACCCGTCCGCCCGCTAGGTTGGCCGTGTTCTCAATCTCAATGAGACCGGTCGCCGCGCGGAACGCGCCATAGGGAGTGATGGCCTGCGCGATGTGCTTCCAGGTGAGGATGCCGCCCTCGGCGCGTACAGCGCGGATCAGGCAGCCGGAAAAGACCGCCGTCGTCGCCATCTCGAAATCCAGAATGTGCGCCCGCGACTCGGCAATCACCTCCTGGCCGGGCTGCGTGAGCGTCCGAATCGCGATCTGGTTGCCCATGGTGCCCGTGGGCACAAACAGCGCCGCCTCGCGCCCGAAGACCTCCGCCGCGCGCCGCTCCAGCAGGTTCACCGTGGGATCTTCGCCATAGACGTCGTCTCCCACCTCGGCCGCCGCCATCGCCGCGCGCATTTCGAGCGTCGGCTTGGTCACCGTATCCGAACGCAGATCAACGATTTTCGCCAAACTGTTTATCCTTTCTCGATGGCTCCGCTCTTCCTCTCGAAAATGTCTGCACCGGCGTTCAGTGAAGACATCCAAGCCGGGAAAATCCATTCCTGACCGAGGCCCATCTCGAATCTTGCGGGTATCTTTGTTCACCCTCCTCGCGCATCATGCAAGCCCTGACAGTTTTGCGCCTGCTGGAATCAACTTCTCGCAAATGAAGAGCGCGTTCCAAAAGAGCAGCGCATTCCTGCCATCCCACTCGAGTTGCTGCTCATATACTCCGAAGACCTGGTAGCCAAAGCCGCCCAGGAATTCCGTTATCGCGGTGAAATCGGCATAACGAAAATCCGTGCGATCTTTCGTGCGCGGCATCGGCTCGCATTCGGTAAAGATGAAATGGATCCTCTGTTCGCGCAGAAGCGGAGCGGCGCCCGACAGCACCTCCAGATCGTAACCCTCTGTATCGATTTTGAGAAAATCGATTTTCCCAACCTGATGTGTTTCTGCAAAGCCGGCAACCGTGTCCACCGCAATCGACTCATGACGGTCCTCTGGCCGCCTGACCATGACGGAACTGAGCTGGCTGTTCGGGTTAACGTGGATCGCCAATTGACCGGGATCTCGTCCCATGCCTACGTTGTATGTATGCACGCGGGGCAGCTGACGCGCCGTTGCAACCAGTTCCCGATAGGTTCCCCGCACAGGTTCAAAGCTATAAATCTCAGCTTGCGGAAATTTTTTTGAAAACGAAACTGCCGATTGGCCCACGTTCGCTCCGACATCGAAAACAACTTTGAAGTCGGTGTGCGCAAACCTTCTCCCTAGATCGAAATACCAATCCATTCCATGGGGTAGGCTATATCGATAGATTCGGCACCCAGTAGCGCGCTCTACGGCCACCTTAACTGCATTGAAGATTGCATTCATGTGAACTGAATCACCCTCGAACGTTGGTAATGAAGCGCCCGCTACCGCCTCATCTTGCTTCTCCGCGCTCAGCGAAGCGCCCTTGTCCCCCGTTGCCTCCGCATTACGGGATCTCCTTCATGGGCAGCTCCATCACCGGCGTGCGCTTGCCACCCTTCTCCGCATACGCCCACAGCCCGTGGAAGTTTGCCCGGATCCCCGGCTGCGTCTTGAGAAACGCGCTCATCACGGCGGTCGCCTCCGTTCGCAGCGCCGCCGGATCGGTCACGCCGGTCGATTCATACACCACGGCCAGGTCGGGTTGGTGCAGCGAGGGATCGAGAATCACCGCCTCGATCTTCCACGTGCGGTCGCCATCGGGAAGCGACAACGGAAATGCGCTCTGCGGCGACGGCGCGATCAGCGACTGTTCCTGGCGCAGCTTTTCCAGATTCGGCGAAGAGAGAAAGTCCACCGGCAACAGCAGGTAGCGCGCCGCGTCGTAGCTGAACCACGCGCTCCACGGATCCACCTTGGCCAGCTCCCGCCCGCGCACCCAGTACCAGACGCCGTCGTGCCCGTCGAAGATTCCCGGCCGCACCGTCAACCCCGCCAGCTTCCATGCGGTTGCGGCGCTATCCCAGGCCAGAATGATCCCCATCTGCCCGGCCAGCGGCGCGCCCACCGCATCCGCCAGCACAACGGCGTAACGCCCAGGGGGCAGTGCGCTCATGACGATGGTCACAGTGAGCGACCCCGACGAGTTCGAGCAGAAGAACTGCGTGTCGGCCGGCGCGGTCTGGTTGCTCGCGTCCAGCAGATACACGTCTCGCAACTGGAACTGCCCGCCCTTGACCAACGGTACAGCCTGTTCTACCGCCGCGCGAATGCCCTCCCACACCGACGCTTCCTGGGGCAACAGATCGGCCTGGAGCGATGCAAAGTTCTGTCCCAACACTGCGTTCGCCATGCGGCCCGCGGTCATCGCCAGCGCTTCGCGGTCCAGCGTCCCCATTTCGGCCTGCGAAGTGCAGGTTGCTGCACGGCTTGCCCATGGCGCCAGCAGCAAGGCCACTGTAACTGTCCAACCTCTCCATCCCATGCGCATTCCCGGCAACATCCCCTCCACCTGAATGTCCTCTTTCGAGCGTGTATCGACCACTGCTAGTCTAGTACAGTGAAGCAGCAGCGCAGCGCGGCCCTGCCCCCGGGCGGCTGGCCGCGCGCTTCTGCTGCCGTTAAGGAGCCGATTCCGATGCGTACTCTCCAATTGCCGCAAACGGAATCTTCGCGCCATGTCACCCTCCGCCGGCGATTTTGTCTTGCTGCGCGCAGACTGCCCCGGTTTCTCGCCTTGTGCGCCGCGTTGCTGGCGGCGCATTTGCTTTTCGCAGGCATATTGCTCGTCGCGCAAACATCAAGCGCCTCGTCAACGGCTACTGCCCCTGCGCATAAACCGGTCCATTCCCCCAAGGAGTCCGCCGCCCATCCTGCGGCGCAAGCGACGCCGGCGCCAACCGCGCCCATAGCTCCGAACTGGCCCGCAAACGATCGGCCTGCCGGGGCTTCCGTGGTTTGGGACAGACATGGTCTGCTCATCGTCGCCTCCAACTCCAGCCTGGCGCAGATTTTGAAGGAAGTTTCGACGGAAACTGGCGTCAAGGTGGAGGGGATGGACGCGGATGAACGCGTTTTCGGCACATACGGTCCCGGCCCAGCGCGCGATGTACTCTCCCGGCTTCTGGATGGCTCCGCATACAACGTCCTGATGATCGGCGACCAGGGCCAGGGCGCACCGCTCCGCATTGTTCTCAGCCCCAGCTCTACCGTTGCCGCCACGGCGCCGCAGGCCGCAAGTACCCCTCCTTCCCCGCCCAGCGGCGAGGATACTGCGGGAGATCAGGAGCCGCAGGAGCAGATCATGCAGGAGATGCAGGCGCGCCAGCTCCAGCGGCAACAGGATGAGACGCAGAACGGCACGCAAAACCCGCAGAACTGATCGGGGCCACAACAGCGTGCGCTTTTTGTCTGCCAGTGAATGGCTGAAAGTTGAATGCGGGCTTTTACGAGATCCGCGCGGCTTGCGCCTGCGTCTTCACCGCTGTCGGCCGTGGCCGCGGCCGCATGAATGCAAATCCCAGGCGCAGGATCGCATAAGCAGCCAGAATGCCGAACGCCATCGCGCCCAAAGAAGCGCAAATCAGCATCACCAAATCTGTCATTCCAACCGCCTCTGGGCACGGATGTGCCGTCATTCCGCAACGTACACGCCCTGCCGCCGGACAAGACTTCGCCGCAACAGCAGCCGCTTATGCGATTCTCTCAGAAGATGCCGCCGCGTTGACCCTGATTTCTGTTGCCAAATAGAATACCCCCAAAGGGTTGTTCTGCGGTGAATCCCGATCGGCAGCGCTTGAGAGTACGGGTTGTCTTCGTAAAACCTAGCCATGTCCATTACGCACATCACGGTGCGCGGGGCGCGCCAGCACAATCTGCGCGACATCAGCGTGCGCATTCCCCGCAACGCCCTCAGTGTGGTCACCGGTCTTTCCGGCTCGGGCAAGAGCTCGCTTGCCTTCGACACCATCTATGCTGAGGGCCAGCGCCGCTACGTCGAGACGCTTTCCGCCTACGCGCGACAGTTTCTCGACCAGATCGAGCGCCCCGACGTGGATTCGATCGAAGGGCTGAGTCCGGCCATCTCCATCGAGCAAAAGACCACCAGCCGCAGCCCCCGCTCCACCGTCGGAACCATCACCGAAATCTACGACTATCTCCGCCTTCTTTACGCCTCGGTTGGCACGCCCCATTGCCCCAACTGCGGCCGGTCCATCGTCCGCCAGACCGTCGAACAAATCGTCCAACGCATCCTCGAGCTCGGCCAGGGTGAGCGCGTCACGGTTTTGGCGCCCATCGTCAGAGGCCGCAAGGGAGAGTTTAAGGATTTGTTGGATCAGATTGACCGGCAAGGGTTTCGCGCGCGGGTAGACGGCGAGGTGCGCGACCTTTCCGAGCCCATACTTCTGGACAAACGAAAGAATCACACCGTCGAAGCTATCGTCGACCGTGTCCTCCTCAGGCACGAAGGTACGAGCGCGGGTACGGGTGTCCCAGGTCCGGGGTCGCCACGGACAGGTCTTCGTCCGTGGGGTGGAGATCCCTCGCATTTGGGGACCTGGGAGGGAAGTAAAGCCGGATCCAAACTCAACAAACCCTCCGTTGAAAAACGCCTCGAGCAGGCCGTCGCAAAAGCACTCCAACTCGCCAATGGCCTGGTCCTCGTCGCCTTCCACGCCGGCAATGAGCAGTTGTTCTCCTCTTCCATGGCCTGCCCGGACTGCGGCCTCGACGTGCCCAAGCTCGAGCCGCGCAGCTTCTCATTCAATTCCACCTTTGGCGCCTGCCCTAATTGCCACGGCCTTGGTTCGCTCTACGACTTCGACCCCGCCAAAGTCATCACCGACTGGTCCAAACCGCTGCTCGATGGCGGCCTGGGTCCCGGCTCCTCGTCGCAGTACCTCGTCAGGCTCATTCAACTCGCCGCCGACCGCTACAAGATCGACCTCAAGGTTCCGTTCGAAGATCTCCCCCCGCGCCAGCAGCATATTCTCGTCTACGGGCCGCCCAAAGGCGAAGCGCCCCGCACCGGCTTTCACGGCATCCTCAGCTACCTGCGCGACAATGTGGAGGACGCGCGCAGCGACAGCTATCGAGAGTACATGATGAGCTTCATGTCGGCCGCGCCTTGCCCGGTTTGCCGCGGCAAGCGCCTGCGCCCCGAGTCCCTCGCGGTCAAAGTCGGCGGCCTTTCCATCGCCGACTTCACCGCGCTGCCGCTCAACCGCGCGCTTTCGGCGGCCATCAACCTCCAATTCACCGAACGTGAGGCCTTGATCGCCGAGCGCATCCGCCGCGAGATCGCCGAGCGTCTGGAGTTTCTGTGCGCCGTCGGCTTGAACTACCTCTCGCTCGATCGCAGCGCCGCCACGCTCTCCGGCGGCGAGGGCCAGCGCATTCGGCTCGCCACGCAGATCGGCTCTCGCCTGCGCGGCGTTCTCTACGTCCTCGACGAACCCTCCATCGGCCTGCATCAACGCGACAACAATCGCCTGATCCAGGCCCTCGAGCGGCTCCGCGATCTCGGTAACACGGTTCTCGTCGTCGAGCACGACGAAGAGACCATCCGCCACGCCGACTATGTTCTCGATCTCGGTCCCGGCGCGGGCCGCCTTGGCGGCAGCGTGGTTGCCGAGGGCACGCCGGCCGAGATCATGGCCGTGCCCGCTTCGCTCACCGGACGCTATCTGAGCGGCGCCGAAACCATGCTGCAACGCGCCAGGCCGCGTTCCCTCACCGGCAAGTGGCTCGCCGTCAGCGGCGCGCGCGAGCACAACCTGCAGGACCTGAACCTTCGCATCCCTCTCGGCGTCATGACCGTCGTCACCGGCGTGAGCGGCAGCGGTAAAAGCACCCTGGTCAACGACATCCTCTACCGCTCGCTGGCCAAAACCATTTACGGCTCGCGCGAAGAACCCGGCGCGCACGACGCCCTCACCGGCACCGAGCAAATCGACAAAGTGGTCCGCATCGATCAATCGCCCATCGGCCGCACACCCCGCTCCAACCCGGCCACCTACACGCAGGTCTTCTCACCGGTCCGCGATCTCTTTGCCATGCTGCCCGAGGCGCGCGAGCGCGGCTACAGGCCCGGCCGCTTCAGCTTCAACGTCTCCGGAGGCCGCTGCGAAGCCTGCCAGGGCGACGGGCAGCGGCGCATCGAGATGAACTTCATGCCCGATGTCTACGTGCAGTGCGAGGTGTGCAACGGCCGCCGCTACAACCAGGAGACATTGGCCGTGAAATTCCACGGCCGTTCCATCGCCGACATTCTCGACCTCAGCATTGAAGACGCTCTGCCCTTGCTCGCCGATGTGCCTCAAGTGCGCCAGAAGCTGCAGACTCTCGTCGACGTCGGCCTCGGCTACGTGCACCTCGGCCAAAGCGCCACCACGCTCTCCGGCGGCGAAGCGCAGCGCATGAAGCTGGCCCGCGAGCTCTCCAAGCGCCAAACCGGCAAGACCCTCTACCTGCTCGACGAGCCCACCACCGGCCTTCACTTCGACGACGTGCGCAAGCTCCTCGAAGTCCTGCATCGCCTCGTCGATCTCGGCAACTCGGTCATCATCATCGAGCACAACCTCGACGTCATTCGCAACGCCGACTGGGTCATCGATCTCGGCCCCGAGGGCGGCGAAGACGGCGGCCGCATCGTTGGAGAAGGCCGTCCCGCAAAGATCGCCGCCACGCCCGGCTCCTACACAGGCCAGTTCCTCAAGCGCTATTACAAATCCACGAACGGCCGTCTCGCTGCGATGGACGCGGACGAAGAGACCCTTTCAGATTCGACGGGAAACGGCGCCGACCGCATCACGCCGCCAAACGGATCGGTCAGCGCCGATCCACAGATCGCGACGCGCTCTAATGGAAAGAGCGCGCGCAGGAAACATGAAGGAGCGGCAACTTTGCATTCTGAGCCCAGGAAGAAACGCACATGACCGATTTCCCGGAAGACCATCTGCACGAGTCCGCGATCTCGCCTGCAGACAACTCTTCAAGCGCCGCCCCGGCCCCGGAAAACTCCGCCCAGAAAAACCCGCTGGCTGGCGGTTTCCCGGCCGTCGAAGCGCCGTACGCCGAGCCAGAGCCGATCGCTCTTACGCCCGCGGCCTCTTACATGGAGTCGCCTGCGCCGTCCGCCGAGCCAACCCTCTTCCAGTCCTTCGTTCAGCCCCCGGTCCGCCCGCCCATTCGCATACCGCACTTTGGCCATCTCTGTCTTCTGCTCATGTTGGGAGGCATCGGATTCGCCTGCACGGCGGCAGTACTCTTTTTTGCCATGCACTTCCATCTCTTCGGTTGGGAACTCACAACAAAATCCGCCACCGATATCCATCTCGTCCTCGCCAGCGAAGCGCTTCTCTATCTCATCACCTTTGCCTTCAGCCTCGTTGTGTTTCCGCTTTTTTGGGATGAGAGTTTCTTCACTGGCATCCAATGGCGCGGTGCGGCGGCACTGAAAAGGTTTTGGCCGCTGGCCGCAACGGCCTTGGGCTGCTTCGCCCTGGCGGCGCTTGACGAAGTGCTGATGCCCGGCCCCTCCAACGCCCCGATCGAAAAAATGATGCGCTCTTCAGAAGCCGCATGGTTGATGTTTGGCTTCGGCGTCACCATCGCGCCCTTTTTTGAGGAGATGTTCTTTCGCGGCTTTCTTCTACCCTCGCTGTGCACGGCCTGGGACTGGGCGGCCGAGCGGATCGCACACAAACCCGCGCCGCCGCTTGGCGCCAACACTCACCCGCAGTGGTCCTTTTCCGCCATGGTCGCCGCATCCGTTCTCACCAGCATCCCCTTCGCCCTCATTCACGTCGAACAGCAAGGCCATTCGCTGGGACCGTTCATCCTTCTCATCGTGGTCAGCCTGGTGCTCTGCACGGTGCGCCTCAAGACCAGGTCCCTGGCCTCCAGCACACTGGTCCACGCCTGTTACAACTTCTTCATCTTTTCGGCGGCGATGATTGGAACCGGCGGCTTCCGCCACTTCGACAAGATGTGAGAAAGGCAGGGATTAAGGGAACAAGGGAACGAGTCCCAAGACCGCGGGGAACGAGCTTGCGTCTCAACCGCGGCCATCGAATTGTTTATTCGTTCCAGCAGTTGATGTTGCCGCTGGCCTCAATGTGCTTTCTTGTTCCCTTGGTACCTTGGTGCCTCGGTCCCTTAGAATCACCTTGATGCCCACACCCACCTACGCCCAGCAGCTTCTCTCGCTCCTAGCCCGCACCAGCTTCAAGCTTGGCCAGTTCAAGCTCTCCTCCGGCGGCACAAGCGACTATTACATCGACTGCCGCACCACCACGCTCCACGCCGAAGGCGGACGCCTTACGGGCCACGCAATTCTCGATTTACTTGAAGCCAACAAGATCGAAGCTGAAGCCGTGGGCGGCCTCACCTTGGGCGCCGATCCCATCGTCTCCAATGTCGCCACGGCCAGCGCCTGGCGCGCGCTGTCGCATCCCCATTCGGATCCTCGCCCGCCGCTGCTCCACGGATTTCTGGTCCGCAAAGCTGAAAAAGCCCACGGCACAGGCCGCCGCATCGAGGGTTTTTGCCGAGCAGGCGCCCGCGTGGTGATCGTTGACGACGTCTGCACCACGGGCGCCTCCACCATCGCCGCCATCGAAGCCGCCCAGGAAGCCGGCATGATCGTCGCCGCCGTCGTCTGCATCGTCGAGCGCGAAGAGGCTAACGGCCGCCCCGCCGTCGAAGGTGCTGCGCACGGCAGCCCTTTTCTTCGTCTTTTCACTGCGAACGAAGTCCGCGCGGAACACATGAAGCAGTTCCCCTCCGCACGCGCCTGAGCACACCCGCCTTGGCGAAAACGAAAAGGGCAGACCCCATCGGATCTGCCCTTCGTCCTTCCGAAGCAATCAATTGCCGGAAAGAATCCGCCTACATTATTCCTGAACCACTGACGTTGCCGCCTGACCAGCCGGAGGGTTGCTCTGTCCGGTCGCCGTGGGCTGGCCCTGCGACTCCTGTTCGCCGCTCATGTTCGAGAGCAACTGCACCTGCACGCGCCGGTTTTCCATCCGCCCTTCCCGCGTATCGTTCGAAGCCACATACTGGTCCTTGCCGATCCCGATCAAGTAGAAGCGGTGCGGCGCGATGTCGTACTTCGCCGCCAGGTATTGCACCACCGCGTCGGCGCGGCGCTGGCTCAGGTCGTAGTTGTACTGTGCCGGCCCGGTCGAATCGGTCCCGCCCGTCACCTCCAAGATGTAGCTCTTCGCTGAACCCAGCTTGCCGGCAAAGTCGTCCAGTTGCGACTTGTCATCCTTGGTCAGCAATGCCTTGTCAAATCCGAAGGTAACGGAAACATTCGCCACCTGCTTGTAGCTGTCCAGCCCCTTCACCACGCTGTCCAGCGTGTCGGCGCGGTGCGCAACGTCGTTGGCGGCGGTGTCGGCCGCATTCGCCGCCTGAGTGGCGTTCTGCGCATTCTGGTTGGCTGTGTCGGCCGTGCCCTGCGCCTTGCTGATGCCCGCCTGCGCGCGATCGTTCACGTCGTGAATCTGCCGGTTGTTCTCCGCCGTCTTCTGGTCCAGTTGATCGGTGTGATCGATCAACGGCCCCGTCTGCGTGCGTACATAGTTCTTCGTGGCGCATCCCGTCACGCCAAACGCCACCAGCGCAGCTGCAGTCAACGCAAATCCAATTCGATGCATCGTCATGGTCCTCACCTCAGGGGATCCTAGCGGCCGTTTCTTCAGCACCTCCGGCCGGGAAGGACTTTATACCTGCTACAGTAGTTGTGCACGCCGCCGTCCATTCCGGAGCTGCGCAGCAACATGATGAAAAATAACGATATAGACTTCATCTGTGCAGATCTGGACCGCTCGCTAGCCGTGTAATTTTTACCCTCCCCGGTAAGGTTTGCCCAATCTTCACCCTGCACCGCCCGCGACGCCGCCGGACATACACCCCGGAGGCAGCCTCCGATTGATTCCCGCTATGCTAGGAACTGACTCCACTCGCGCCAGCCATTCATGGATCTCTACCAGAAAATCCGCGAGCTTCCGACAAAGCCCGGCGTGTATCTCTACAAAAACGCCGAGGGCGAGGTCATTTACGTGGGCAAGGCCAAGAACCTCCGCTCGCGCGTGCGCTCCTACCTGCTTGAGGCCTCGCAGGCCGATGCAAAAACAGGCTCGCTCATGCGCGAGGCCGTCGATCTTGAAACCATCCTCGTCGCCAACGAGCACGAGGCCCTTGCCCTCGAAAACAACCTCATCAAGCAGCGCAAGCCGCGCTTCAACATTCTGTTGCGCGACGACAAAACCTACCCCTACGTCAAGCTGACCCTCGCCGATCGCTATCCCAAAATCTTCGTCACCCGCCGTCTGCGCAAGGACGGCTCGGCCTACTACGGCCCTTACTTCCCCGGCAGCCTCGCCTACCGCGTGGTCGAACTCATCCATCGCAGCTTTCTGCTGCCCAGTTGCAAGGTCGATCTCTCACGCTACCACCCCCGCGCCTGCCTGCAGTACTACATTCATCGCTGCCTCGGCCCCTGCGTCGAGGGCCTCACGACGCCGGAAGCCTATAAGGACGCTGTCCGCGACGCGCAGCTTTTTCTCGAGGGTCGTCACGCGGAACTGGAGCGCACCCTCACCGCCCGCATGATGGCCGCGGCCGAAGCCGAGCAGTTCGAGGCCGCCGCGCGCCTGCGCGACCAGCTCTCCACCGTCCACCAACTCCAGGAAAAGCAACGCATCGCCACGGCCGAGCTCGACGACGACGCCGATGTCTTCGGCTACCACTTCGAAGACGGCAGCCTGGCGGTGAATCTCTTCCACATGCGCAACGGCAAAATCGTCGACCGCCGCGAGTTCTTCTGGGAAGACCTGCCCAGCCTGATGGAGATGATCGACGAAGAACCTGATTCTCGTAGTGAGCCTGTCATCCTGAGCGACCGGACCCTGAGCAAAGCGAAGGGGAAGGGAGTCGAAGGATCTGCGGTTGCTTTTCCTGAGCCCAATGAACCCACCTTCAATGCCGGTCATGTCTTCTCGGCTCTGCTCAAGCAGCTCTACATCGACCAGCACTACGTCCCGCGCTCGATCCTTGTCCCCGTTGACTTTGATGACCGCGAGGCCCTCGCCGCACTTCTCACCGAGCGCACCGGCCACAAGATCGACATCGCCGTTCCTCAGCGCGGCGACAAAAAATCCCTCGTCGATCTCGCCGGCCAGAACGCCCGCCAATCCTACACACAGCGCTTCCGCGTTCTAGAGCCTTCGCGCAAAGCCATTCAGGAGGCGCTCGCCGACGCGCTCATGCTCCCCGAGCTGCCCCGCCGCATCGAGTGCTTCGACATCTCGCACATCCAGGGCGCGGAGACGGTAGCCTCGCTGGTTGTTTGGGAAGACGGCAAGATGAATAAGCAGCTCTATCGCAAATTCAAGCTGAAGACCGTCTCGGGCGTCGACGATTTCGCCTCCATGCGCGAGGTGGTCGAGCGCCGCTACCGCCGCATTCGTGATGCATCCAGTGAGCCTGTCATCCTGAGCGAGCCGCCACAGCGGCGAGTCGAAGGATCTGCGGTTGCTCTTCCGGAGCCAGTTGCCCCATCCTTTCGCCGCTCTTCAGGCGAAAGGGTGGGAGACCACGAAAACATACGCGCTTTGAAAGGGCGCGGCTTCAAGCCTGCCCTGAGCCTGCCGAAGGGTGCCGCCGAGACCACGGAACGGAATGAGGCTTTAGCCCCTGAGGGACGAACCTCAGGAAGCAAAGAACCAACCACGATGCCGTCGTTGATCCTCATCGACGGCGGCCTGGGCCAGCTCCACGCCGCAGCCGAGGCGCTCGAATCCCTCGGCTTCACCTCGCAGCCGCTCGCGTCCATAGCAAAACGAGAAGAGATCATTTACCTCCACGGCAACGAAGACGAGCCCATTGTCCTCGACCGCCGCTCGCCCGTCCTTCATCTCGTCCAGCTCATCCGCGACGAAAGCCATCGCTTCGCCGTCGGCTATCACCGCCAGCGCCGCGCCATGCGCGACCGCGACTCCGCGCTGCTCGAAATCCCCGGCGTCGGCCCGCAAACCCGCCAGCGCCTCCTCACTCACTTCGGCAGCCAGCGCGACGTCGAGCAAGCCACAGCGGAATCCCTCGCCGCCGTCGTCTCCCGCAAAACGGCCGAGACCATCTGGCGGCATTTTCACGCAGCCCGCCCCGTCAACCAATGAGGCACGTGATTCCGTCATCATTTGATGCTATAATTGATGCCTGGAGGCCGATATGCGTACCACAATCGCGCTTGACGATGAATTGGTCGAGCGAGCCCAGGAATTTACGGGCATTGCCGAAAGAACAGTCTTGTTGCGTGAGGCCCTCAAGGCGCTGATTGAACGCGAAGCCGCGCGTCGGCTTGCCGCGTTGGGAGGCACGATGCCCGAACTCGAAGACATTCCCCGGCGTCGCTTCGGTAAACTGTGATTCTCGCCGACACCTCCGTTTGGATCGACCATTTCCGCTCTGCGAATCCGCAGCTGCACAATCTCCTCGCCCGCGACCAGATTGTCATGCATCCGTTCGTTATCGCAGAACTCGCCCTTGGATCTTTGCGGGATCGGGCAAAAACTCTCCTCGACCTCGACCTCCTTCCCGCAGCACGTGTCGCCAAGATGAGCGAGGTGCGGCACATGATCGAGGCCAATGCTCTCTACTCGAAGGGCATCGGCCTCATCGACGCACACTTGATCGCATCCTGTCTCCTCACTCCTGGAACACAGCTATGGACACGGGACTCCGCATTGCAAAAGGTAGCCAAAGCCCTCGGAATTCTCGTTGATCCCGCCCGAGCAGGCAAGACGAAACCATAAACGGTGAGAGTCCGCGTGAAGCTAAGCACTCCGCCGCCGTCGTCTCCCGCAAGACCGCCGAGACCATCTGGCGGCATTTCCACCAAACGTTCCCGGAAGGTATCGAACACGTGCGCTAGAACAAACGAGTTCAAGCGGGACCAGCGAGTTCCCGTCACTTCAGGCCATAGTCCCTCGCCTTCACGATGAACCTTTCACGATAGGACGGCATGGGCAGTATGTGCGATCCCAACATCGGGAGATGTTTGACGTAAAACACTCTAAGTTCTTCAAGCATTTGATGCGCATAATGCAGCAACGCAGCCGCGGCCGCAGAGTAAGCACGAAGATTCGCACCGTCAGCAAGATAGACATGTCCAGTTGCGTCACCTTGCTTGAAGAGAAAATGAGCGATCGCGTTTCGCATATCCGAGAAGTTCTCGTACAGTTGCTGGGCGTTGGAAACGTTTTTGAGGAGTACTTCGGGGACTCCGAGCCCTCGCACGAAATCTGTGTCGACGTCGGGTATTTTAGGCATCCTAGCTTTGACATTCCGCCGATCACACTCCTCCTTGATCCATTTCCTTACCGATCCAGCGCCCTCAAAGATCCGAGCACCGCAAAGGAGGCGATAGAAAGGGCTCGACGACGTGAGCGCCTCACGATAGATCGCATCGTAGGGGGCGAATGGAACGGCCTGTTGGATCCCCCCGAGCGGCCCCATCGCGATTTGATGGCCTTGAGGAAAAAGAAACTCGTAGATTAGTACTTTCCCATTTGAAGGGGAGAGTAGTTCAAGACGCTGAATCAGCAACGGGAGCTTGGAATTTCGCGTCAGAACATCGAGCAGTGCGTTTACGGGCCGGCGTGCCAGGAGCATCGCATTGCTCGGCAGTTCCGATTCGACCTGAACGTCGATATGCGTGAGCATCTTCGAATCGGATCCCCGAAGGTCATAGTAAACGGCGTTGTGCCCACCGGAATGGAGGTAGATCGAAAGCGGATCCTCGTTGAGGACGAAGTTGCTATCCCCCTCGAGTTGAGCTGCCCATGCTGCTGAGCCCGACAATGGAACAGCGGTTCCAATAATTGCGCGAACAGTCCACACCCGGCTCGCACCGCTCGCTTGGATTTGAAGGATTTCCTGGCGAGAACTCTTCTTCGCAACGCCCACCAAAATTCCCGGGGCGAGCTGAGTGGGATAGGCTAGTTCGAATTCGTCAGACTCGTCGAAGGTACCTAGAGGATTCACTCGAACATTTTATCCCGCCGCCGGACAGCGAGGATCAAGCCCAGCCGCTTGCTACGTTAGCGAGCAGATCGGACACCCCGCTTACTCCGCCCGTATCAGCTCGCTCTTGCGCACCACAATCCGCTTATTGCACGCGGGGCAGGAGAATCGGTCGAAGAGCGCCACGCTGCCCACCGCCGCCCCGCACCACGGACACTTCCCTTTCAGCGCGTTGATTCCCAGCAGCGACCCCAGCAGCGGCGCGCACACCCCCGCCACGATCATCGGCACGCCGAGAAACACGCCCAGACCGGTGAGGCAGATCATCCCGCCATAAATGATCAGAACCGGCGCCGCCAGCAATCCCAGCAACAATCCGCTGAACGCGCCCTTCACCGGCGCCTTTTCGTGATCCGGGTGCTCGTGCATGGGCTCCTGGCTCTCTTTCACGCTCGTGGCTCCGCACTGCGGGCAAAACTTCCATTCCGCCTCGATGTGCGCTGCGCATTTCGAACAGGTTCCGCTCATAGGCGACCGCTCCCTCACAGTCAAGGACATTCGGCCCAGGACTCAGCCTGCTTGAGATAGCTCTGCGCCAGGGCGTTTGCCGCGGCCTCCCTCTTCTTGCCGCGGCAGACCACCCAGTCGCCGCAAACCATCCAACTGCCGTGCCCTGGTCCGTCTGCGATGATGCAGTGTAGGCTCGCTGAAACAGCAATTCCGGTGATTCACGTCACTTTATAGCCGTCCTCAAGGCCCGCTCAAGCCGCCAACCGCACAATTCAAGCGTCCACAAGTCCTTTCTCTTGTGCGCATTTCAGCATCGTTCTTCCTCGTCGTCTCCGGCCCCTCATGTTCTATCCTTGTTGATGCCATGAGAATTCCGCTCAAATCAGTGATGCCTCCAGCCACCCTCTTTTTCGTTGCCATGTTTGCCCCCGGCTGGCGCGCGCAGATGGTCTCTCCCTCCATCGACACGCCCGGCCAGCCATTTTCGTATTTTTCCAAGCCCACCGATGAGATCGGCCTCATGGGCGCGGAAGGCGCTACGGAAATCACGCCGGAAGGGTACCTGCGCACCGGCTTCGGGGAACTGATGTTCTTCTCCGGCCCGGATTTCGAGCCTGCCAACGTACGCATCCGCACCCTCGAACAGGGCCATCTGCCCATCGTCCACTACGAATTCACGCGTGACGGCATCACCTACCGCTTCACGATGTTCGAGGGCAAAATCGACAAGAGCGCGATCCTCCGCGCCCGGCAGCACGCCAAGGTTCCGTTTCCCCCTGGCATCAAGCCTGAGACCGGCGTCGTAGAGCCGCTGGTCAACTTCATTCGCGTCGAGCTAGTGAACCAGACCCAGGCGCAGAATCGCGCCGTCTTTGCCTCCGGCGTCCGCTACGATGGCCCTGACACCACCGGCGAGCCGCACGGCGACAATCGCTTTACGCGCCCCGCGAAGGGCGCCTTCCCCGGCAACTACCGCCAGATCGGCGAAGACTTCGATCCCAACTGGACGAATTCCTTCGACGACGCGAATTTCTATCGCAACAACCGCGATCTCTACACGTTTCCGGCGGGCTACGCCGACCGCACCTTCACCCCGCGCGCGCATGATAACGAAATCACGCCGGCCAATGTCCTCCGTCCGGCGAATTTGAACGCAACCCCGGCCACCCCCGTCGGCATCGTCATCTACTCGCGCCTGCTCAAGCCGGGCGAAACGTGGACGCTCGACTTCAAAATGCCGCTTATCCCCACCGCCGATCCTTTCGTCGTCTCGGCCATCGGCGACGCCGGCTTCGACGCCGCAAAAGCACAGGTGATCGCGTACTGGAACAGCCTGCTCGCATCGGGCATGCAGATCTCGCTGCCGGAATCGAAGCCCGTCGATACCTTTTATTCAAACCTTATCAACGACCTCATCGCCATCGACCGCATCGGCACCGACACCATCCAGGCCGTCAACAAGCTCAACTACCATGAGTTCTATTTACGTGACGGCGCAGACATCGTTCATAGTTACGACATCACCGGCTACCCGAAAATTGCGCGCGAATGCCTCGACTTCTTTACAAAGAGACAGCAGCCCGACGGCAACTTCCTGTCGCAGCCGCAGGAGTACGACGGATGGGGCGAGGCGGTGTGGGCCTACGGCCAGCACTACCGCATCACGCACGATAAGGACTTTGCCGAATGGGCTCTTCCGCAGATCGACCGTGCTGTCGATTGGCTGCACCAGGCGCGCGCCGGCGATCCGCTCCACATCGTCCCCTCGAGCAATGTGCGCGACAACGAGTACGTCCCCGGTCACATCACCGGCTACAACTTTCTCGCCCTCGACGGCCTCAAGCTCGCGATCGCGATGGCCGCTGAAACCGGCCACGCCGATCTCGCGCAAAAATGGCAGGCCGAGTACGACGGCTTTCACCAGGCGTTCTTCAAGGTGCTCGATGCTCAGGCTGCCGCGCACAACGGCTACATCCCTCCCGCGCTCGACGGCCAAGCTGGCGGCTTCGATTGGGGCAATCTTCTCTCCGTCGTTCCCGAGCCCGTGCTCGATCCGCACGACCCGCGCGTCACGGCGACGCTCAAGGCCACGCAAGCCAAATACGCCGAGGGCATCACGACCTACGCCGACGGCAAGTTCCTGCACCACTATCTCATCATCAAGAACACGCTCACTGAGACCATTCGCGGCGATCAGGAGCAGGCGATCAAAGAGTTCTACGCGATCCTCATCCACACCAGCTCAACCAACGCCGGGTTCGAATTCAAGATTCGCCCCTGGGGCGACCGCGACTTCGGCGACGACCTTGCGCCGCATGGCTGGTTCGCGGCGGACTACCGCACTCTGCTGCGCACCATGCTCCTGCGCGAAGACGGCAACCGGCTTCATCTGCTCTCCGTTGTCTCGCCGGCGTGGATCGGCAAAGGCAAGACCATCGCCGTTCGCCAGGCGCCCACCAACTTCGGCCTCCTCGACTTCACGCTCGATCAGCCATCCGCATCAGAAGCGATCCTTTTGCTCGATGCGCACTTCGATCGCCCTCCCAAAAGCATCGAGGTTCATCTTCCTTGGTTTATTCGCTTGAATAGCGCAACTGTAGACGGTGCACCCATCGCGTTTTCGTGCCTGGAGCCATGCGCGGGAGGCTCCGTTTCCATTCCGGCCACTGCACGCGAGGTTCACCTGCATTGGAGCGTCCTACCCAACGCTCCGGCGCTCAGCTACGAGCAAGCCGTGGCCGGCTACAAAGCCGCGTACGCCCGCCGCTACGCAGAATTCATGCATGGCGGAAAAGCGGTCGAGCGGTGATGCTTTGCGCGCGGAACAGGCGCTACAAAGGTTTCGGAGCTGCTGTACGCCGAAGGCACAACTGCAAAGCGGCATTTCCCTTGAGAGAATGCCCCGTTCCGGCATCCTCTCAAGGAGCACGTCAACTCTGAAACCGCTTCAATTCGCTTCGCTGAGAACCGCGCTGTTTCCCAGATTCTCCTCCACCATCTGCAACAATTTCTGCGGCGGCACAGGCTTGTTCAGCAGCGTGAAGCGGTAGCCGGCGCGATTGGCCGATGCCATCACATCCGCGGTCGACGCCTGTCCTGAGAAGAGAAGGGTCTTGCACTCGGGGTAGATGCGCTTGATTGTGATCGCAAGCTCGATGCCGTTCTTTCCCGGCAATATCACGTCCGTGATCAGCAGGCTGGGCGGCGAGATCAGCGCCGTTTCAAGCGCTTCGTCCGCGTCGTATGCCGCCACTGCGGCATAGCCGCTCAAATTGAGAATCTTGACGACTGTGTCGGCGATTGCCGACTCATCGTCGACCACCAGGACCATCGGCCGATTGTCTATTTCATCTTCGCGCGGCCGCGGCGCCTTAACGGTCACGATAGGGGAGTTTCGTGTTCCGTTCACAGCCATAGGTTCCTCCTCGTCCTCATCCTTGCATGCCGCGTTCCATACCTTTCGGCGCGAAACGGTGGACAAACACGGGAGCGCAGTCTCTTGAGTACTTTACGTCGATTCGCTGCGATTGGTTCGCCGCTCGAACCCTGGTGGAAACATCCGGGAATTTTTTACACGCATGTGGTCTTTTTTACTGATCCGGTAGCGGCTCTTTATGCGGCGAATTCGCTTCGTACGTTTTCGATTTCATCTCGCTACGAAGTCGTCGCGTATCGCGCGACCCGGTAGCGGCTGCTCGCCCGCGCACGTCATACGGCACACTTTCATCGTCGTGCATCTGATCGAATTGAGGTGCAAAGGCTGTGGCTAGCAATCTCATTTCGGACTCCAAACATCTCAGATTGCAGGCGATTCGGCAAAGCGAAGTACCCAGGGGCCGCGAAGGAAAACACAAGGCGATCATCGACTTGCTTTTGCGTCATCTCGATCAACTCGAGCCGGGCAATGCTCTCAAGGTTTCTCTCGCAGCGCTTCCCTGCACCAAGGCGCAGATCCGCGCCGCGCTCAACCGCGCCACGCACAAGCGAGGGCTGGCAATTGTCACGTCAAGCGATGCGGCCAATCTCTACCTCTGGAAGCCCTCCCCGAATTCCTGATACCATCCTCTCGGTTCTCCGATTGGCCGGCGATGAACTCCCTGCGCATCGACAAGTGGCTCTGGACGGCACGCTTCTTTAAGACGCGCGCCATGGCCTCGCGCGCCTGCGATCTGGGCCGCATTCAATGGAATGGTGTGCGCGCCAAACCCGCTCGCGTGGTCCGCGCCGGAGACAAGCTGCGCATCGAAAACGAGCGCGGAGCTTTCGACGTCGAAGTCCTTGAGGTCAGCGCCATGCGTGGCCCCGCTTCGGTCGCGCAAACCCTCTATCGCGAGACCGAAGAAAGCCGTTTGGCCCGCCTGCACCTTGCCGAGGAACGTAAGGCCATGCAGCAGTACGCTCCGCTTCCTGTGCGCAGACCCTCCAAGCGCGACCGCCGCCGCATCATTCAGTTCCGCCGTGGCAAGTAGCATTCCTCTCGCAGAAATCAAAAGGCCCGGCGTTAGGTCCGGGCCTTTTATCCAATTCCTTCGTTGTTCGATGCGGCGCCGGTTACGCAATCAGCCGCTTGACCTTCTCCTCAATCACTTCCTGCGGCACATAGCCCACAATCTGATCCGCCACCTTGCCGCCTTTGAAAAACAAGAGAGCCGGAATGCCGCGAATGCCGTAGCGGGAAGGCGTTGCGCCATTCTGGTCCACGTTCACCTTGGTCACCTTCAGCTTGCCCGAATAGGCCGCGGCCACGCCCTCAACATGGGGTCCAATCGCTTTGCACGGTCCGCACCAGGCCGCCCAAAAATCCACCAGGACCGGCTGCTCGCTGCGCAGCACTTCCTGATCGAAATTTGCATCGTTCACTTCCAAAACACCCAAACCAGCCATGATCCTCCTTGCGGACCCGCACCCGATCATTGTACCGGAAACCGTATGTTCATTCGATGCATCACACAGGTCAAGGGTCGCAACGCACCACGGCCTTTCTCAACCATGTGGCATCGGGGAACGCGCGCCGCCCTGCATTGCTTTGGCAAATTTTTAGAGAGCTCAAACGCTTTTGCGCGCAAAGAGAAGCGCCCGGATCCGATCAGGATCTCGGGCGCTAGAGCAGCCCTCCCCCAGAACTGCTCACGCTGCGAATGTAAGGTGTTCAATCGATAAATAGCAAGCAATCTTAGGTAATTGCAGAAGTAATCATCGAATTGGTGACTACACACCTAAGCAACGCTCGTAACTTACTGATAACGGATAGGCTTGCATCTCCCGGCCCTGTCTTGCAATCCACGTCATTTATTTTCAATCACTTGACTTGCACCGGCCCGCGAAAACCGGCAAATCGCCAACTCCGCCGTTACGTGACCTGCAGCGGCTGCTCGAATTACCTCCGATACGCGCTCCAGGCTCTCCTCCCCATCGACAACCACCAGCACGGCCGGCCCAGCCCCGCTCAGCGCCGCGCCCAGAATCCCGTGCTCGCCCACCAATGGCAGCAGCAGCGGCAGCAAAGAACAGACCGCCGCGCGATAGGGTTGATGAACGCGATCCCTCATCGCCAGGCGCAGCAGATCGCCCCTCGCCTGCGCAAACGCAAGCCCGAGCACCGCAACCGATTGCAGGTTCGCCACTACATCCTCAAGCGAATAACACGGCGGCAGCATCGCGCGCGCTTTGCTGGTGGCGAGCGGCTCCGCGGGCAGCGCGACAATCGCGCGCCATGCCTGTGGGGGATCGATTCGCGCCACGCGCACCTTTGTTCCCTCGCACACGGCAGTCACGAATCCGCCCAGCCAGCACGCCGCCACGTTGTCCGGATGCCCCTCCAGCGCGTAGGCCTCTTCCAGAATCCGCTCCGTGTCCCATCCAAGCTGCCCGAAATGCACCGCCAGCGCGATGGCGGCAAGGCGCGCGGCTGCCGAGGAGCCGCATCCCATGCCCAGCGGAATGGCATTCGCCATCCGGATCGCCAGCGGCACAAGCGGCCGCTCGTGCTTCCGCATGATTTGCTTGTAGGTTTCGAGAACCAAGTTGTCGTCGAGCCGCGCGCAGCGATCTGCGTCGCGGCCGGTCGCAACCACTGAAAACTCCCGCACCGCCTCCGCCTCAATTTCAAGAAAAAAATCCAAAGCCACGGCAACCGCGTCAAAACCTGGACCAAGATTCGCCGAAGTCGCAGGCAGGCGCAGCCGAAGCGCGCGGGGCCTTTCCTGATCGCTCATCTGGCCGCTCATCCCAGTTCGCCCTTCAGCGCCGCCAGCACCGCCGTCGGCGTTGCATCCACGGCGATCGCATCCTTCCGCAATGCGTCGATCGCCGCCTCCGACCCCTTCTTCTCTTCGTCGGTCAGCAGCGTGCCGCGATGGAAATCGATCGTGTAGTCCGCGTCCTTCAGCGTATGCCCGGTCAGCACCAAAACCACCGTCTCGCCGGAGCGGACCACGCCCTGCGCGCGCAGCTTCTTCAGTCCCGCCAATGTGACGGCCGAAGCCGGCTCGCAGCCCAGTCCCTCCGCGCCGATTTCCGCCTTGGCCATCGCGATCTCCGCCTCAGTTACATCCAGGCACCATCCGCCGCTCTCCTCAATCACCTGCGCCGCCTTCCGCCACGAAGCCGGATTCCCGATCCGGATGGCTGTCGCGCGCGTATTCGCCTCCACCGGCTCCAGCGTCGCGCCATGGCTGTCCCTCAGGCTTCGCACCAGCGGGTTTGCCCCCGCCGCCTGAATCACGCTGATCCGCGGCAGCCGCGCCACCAGTCCCAACTCACGCAACTCGCGGAATCCTTTACCCAGCGCCGAACTGTTGCCCAGGTTCCCGCCCGGAACAATCAGGTGGTCGGGCACATTCCAATCCAGAGCTTCCGCAATCTCGAACGCCGGCGTTTTTTGCCCTTCCAGACGGTACGGGTTCACCGAGTTCAAGAGGTAAATCGGCGCCTGCTTCACGATCTCGGTGAGCACGCGCAGGCACCCGTCGAAGTCCGCCTTCACCTGGCACGTCAGCGCTCCGTAGTCCATCGCCTGCGACAGCTTGCCCCACGCAATCTTCCCCTCGGGAATCAGCACCAGGCTGCGCAGGCCGGCGCGCGCTGCGTAGGCCGCCATCGAGGCCGACGTGTTGCCCGTCGACGCGCAAGCCACCCATGCGAATCCCCGCTCCCGCGCCATGCTCAGCGCCGCGGTCATCCCCGTGTCCTTGAACGATCCCGTGGGGTTCATCCCCTGGTGCTTGGCAAAGAGCTGATCGATTCCCAGCGCCTTCGCCGCGCGCGGCAAATGATAGAACGGCGTGTTCCCCTCGCGCAGCGACACCGCGTTGCCAAAGTTATCCAGAATCGGCAACAGCTCGCGGAATCGCCAAACCCCCGATTGATCCAGCGCCTCTCCCGAGCAGCGCCGCTCCCGCCACAGCCATTTCAACGCGCCCGGATTCGGCCGGTCGGGGCCTCCGCGCAGGCTCCAGCCGGGATATTCCACCTCAAACAGATCTCCGCATTGGGCGCAACGAAAGTCCGGCTGCGCCTCTGCGCCCGCGATCCGGCTTCCGCATCCAAAACAGCGTAACTGGTGCAGATTTTCGTTCATACCTGTCCCCGAAACCGCGCGCCTTGAAATCACAAACGTGCGTATGATCGCGCGCTACGCCGCACGGCTGTCCGCTTCGATGATCGAATCACGCGGTTTCGTTGCTAATGTTAGCCTAGCAGGTGCGCGGCGATTTTCGCTGTGGATGGGAGGGTTGAATGCGAGCGCCGAAGAGACTCTTCCCCACCCTGTTCGGTTTCTTGCTCGTCGCGCCTCTCTGCGCGCAAACCCCTCTGCGCGTGGCCGCCGCAGCCGATCTCGAGCCCGTTCTTCCGCCGATCCTCGCGCAATTTCAGCGCGCCAGCGGAATTCACGCCGAAGCCACTTACCAGGCCTCGGCCATGCTCACCGCACAGATCGAAAACGGCGCTCCCTTCGACCTGTTTTTGTCGGCGGACCTGAGCTTTCCCAAGCGCCTTATCAGCGACGGTCTGGCCGACGCCGCCGGATCGGCCGACTCCACCACCCCCATCCTCTACGCCAGGGGCACCCTCGTTCTCTGGGAGCGGAGAGACTCCCGCCTGCCGCCTCCCTCGCTCGACCTTCTGCGCGATCCGCGCTTGAAGCGGCTGGCCATCGCCAATCCCGACCGCGCCCCCTATGGCCGTGCCGCCGTCGCCGCGCTCCAGAGTCTCAAGCTCTATGACGCCCTCAAGCCGCGCCTCGTCACTGCCGAAAACATCTCCCAGGCTGCCCAATTCGTCGACTCCGCCAACGCCGACGCGGGCCTCATTTCCCTCACTTCCGCCCTCACCCCGCGCCTTGTCGCGGACGGTTCCTACTTCATCATCCCGCGCAGCCTTTATCCGCCTATCGAGCAGGGTGCGGTCATTGTCAGCAACACCAGGCAGCGCGCCGCCGCGCACAAGCTGCTCGACTTTCTCCTCTCGCCGCCGATCCAGGATCAGCTTGCCAATAGCGGCCTCACGCCGGTGAGGTAATGCTGGTTGCCCCATCCTTTTTGCGGTTTTCGTTGAAAACCGCAAAAAGGGTGGGAGACCCCTCGCGAAGCCTGTAGTCTTTCCTTGAAGCAATGGACTGGCAAGCCTTCGTTCTCAGCCTTCGTCTCGCCACGGTCACCACCGCGATCCTTCTCGCAGTCGCCGTGCCTCTCGCCGCGCTTATCGTGCTGGGCCGCGGACGCTGGCTCGCCGCTCTTGAAGCTTTGGCCACGCTGCCCATGGTTTTGCCGCCCACCGTGCTCGGCTTCTTCCTTCTTGTTCTCCTTGGCCCCCGCACCGCCTTCGGCCGCGGCATTGCCGCCCTCCTCGGCCATCCCCTCGCCTTTTCCTTCGATGGCCTCGTCGTCGGCTCCGTCATCTACAGCCTGCCCTTTGCCGTGCAGCCGCTTGTCGCGGGCTTCGCTTCCGTCGACACGGCACTCGTTGATGCCGCGCGCCTCCTCGGAGCCGGGCCCGTGCGCTTGGTCTCCAGCATCCTCTTACCTCTCGCGCGCCGCTCGCTTCTCGCCGCCATCGTGCTCAGCTTTCTTCACACCATCGGCGAGTTCGGCGTCGTGCTCATGCTCGGCGGCGACATTCCCGGCGCCACGCGCACTCTCTCCATCGTCCTCTACAACCAGGTCGAGAACTTCGACTACGCCGCAGCGGATCGTACTGCCGCAATCCTCCTCGCCTTGAGCGTCCTGTCGCTCGCAGTCATCTATTCCCAGGCGCACAGCCGCGTGAGCGGGCGCGGAGGCCGCGATGCTTGACCTCTCGCTCGAAGCGCGCCGCGGCAGCTTTCGCCTCCACGTGGAGTGCTGCTTCACCTCCGATTGGACCGTCATCTTCGGTCCTTCCGGAGCCGGCAAAAGCACGCTGCTGCGCCTATTAGCCGGCCTCGACCGGCCCATCCGCGGCCGCATAGCTCTAGACGGCCGTGTGCTCACGGAAACCGCAATCCATCTCCATCTCCCGCCCGGCCATCGCCAAACTTCGCTTGTCTCCCAGCAGCCCGCGCTCTTCCCTCATCTCAACGCCGCCGCCAACGTAGCCTATGGCCTGCGCAGCCTTCCCCGCGGCCACCGCAGTCGCCGCGTCGAGGAAATGCTCTCGCTCGTCGGCGCAACCGATCTCGCGTCACGCCGTCCGCAGGATCTCTCCGGCGGCCAGGCGCAGCGCGTGGCCTTGGCGCGCGCGCTCGCACCCGGTCCCCGCTTGCTTCTCCTCGACGAACCCTTCTCAGCCATCGACGGCCCGGCGAGCGACGCGCTCCTCGGCCGCTTGCAACTTTGGCTGCGCGAGAACTGCGTACAGGCCGTCATAGCCACCCACGACGCTACGGACGCGCTTGCCACCAGCGCCGAGGTTTTGCTCTTGCGCGATGGCCGCCTCACCGCCCTCGGCCCCGCCGCCCAGGTCCTCGCCGCCGAGCGCCAGCGCCTCCTCGGACGGCTGGGAATGAGCTAACGCACACTGGATGCGCGCAGACCCATTCCACCTTGCAAGAGCCCTACTTCCTGTTCCCTGTTCCCTGTTCCCTGTTCCCTGTTCCCTGTTTCCTGTTTCCTGTTTCCTGTTCCCTATTCCCTATTTCCTATTTCCTATTCACTATCTTTCGAACCCTACCATCTCCGGCTCCCTCTCCAGCCGGATCCCGAACCGCGCCTCGACCGCATCCGCGATCTTCTCCGCCAGCGCCAGAATCTCCCCGGCCTTCGCGCCTCCGCGCGCATTTCCTCTATTGACGAGCGCCAGTGTGTGCCGCGACGAAATTCCCGCCGCACCCATCGTGTAGCCTTTCGCAAAACCCGCCTGCTCGATCAGCCACGCCGCCGGTATCTTTACGCGTCCTTCGCCCGCGGGAAAAACTCGCGCGGAAACACCGGTACTCGCCGCAATCTGCCGCACTCGCTCCGCCACTGCTTGCGTAACCGTGGGATTCTTGAAAAAACTCCCCGCGCTGCGGCAATCCGGATCGCCCTCCACCAGAAGCATCCCCTTGCTCTTCCTTATCTCACGCACCGCCGCGGCCACTTCAGCCACGCTCGGCGTCTTCGCCCAGCCCGCAAAGTGAGACTTCAAATCCTGATACGCGATCAGCGGCGAGCCATTCTCGCGCAGCCGGTAATCGACTCGCGTCACAATGTATCGCCCGCGATCCGTCGTGTTGAATCGGCTCCGCCGATAGGCAAATTCACACTCCGCCCTGGAGAATTCCACAAACTCTTGCGCCTCCACGTCAAACGCCCGCACGCGTTCGATGACCGACGCAACCTCCTGCCCGTACGCGCCCACATTCTGCACCGGCGTTCCACCCACCGTGCCCGGAATCCCGGCCAGACACTCGATCCCCGCACACCCAGCCTCAACGGCCCGCTCGACAAATTCGTCCCAGTTTTCTCCGGCTGCGACGCGAAACACCTCTCCGTCCCGTTCAATCCCCTTCAACCCAACGTGCAGAACAAGCCCCGGAAATCCCTCATCCGCCACCAGTACATTGCTGCCCCCGCCCAGCACGAAAAGCGCAACTCCCCGCCCGCGCGCCCACGCACACGCCGCCGCGATCTCCTCTTCGCTCGTAGCTTCTGCGAACCACCGCGCCGGCCCGCCAATGCCAAACGTGGTGAAGGGGGCAAGGGGCTGTCTTTCTTTGACCTGCATCGGTTCAAGGCTACACCGCGAGGGCCGTGAACGATAAAATGGTGACAGGCAACTTCCCTTGCGCCGGAACCGCGCGCTGGTTAAGCGGAAACGGCGAAAACAATGCGGACTGCGCGCTGGACGAATTACGAGATTCTCAAGCACGCGGTTCCGCTACTTGCCGGAGGCAAACATGTACCCAGAACTGATGGTGATTCCCATGCGCGAGGAGCTTGTGCGCGCCGGAATCCAGGAAGCCCGCACGGCTGAAGAAGTCGACGCAGCCCTCGCTCAGCCGGGAACTACCCTTGTCGTCGTCAATTCCATCTGCGGCTGTGCCGCCGGAAAGGCCCGCCCAGGCATCCGTCTGGCGCTCGCCAATTCCGCCAACCATCCCGACCGCAAGATCACGGTATTCGCCGGCCAGGACCGCGAGGCCACCGAACGCGCCCGCAGCTACTTCGACGGCCATCCGCCCAGCTCGCCTTCCGTCGCCATCCTGCGCGACGGCAAGCTCGTCTACCTCATGCAACGCTCCGTCATCGAGCAGTCCACCGCGCAGGACATCGCCTCCGAACTCATGCGCGCCTTCGACGAATTCTGCGCGAAGACGACCGCCTGATCCCCCTGCGTCAGACCTTGCGAATCGGGCCTGGATAGCGGGCTACCGTCGCATCCACGGTAAGCAGCGTGATCCCTTCGACGATGGCTTGCGCAATCAACAGCCGGTCGAAGAGATCTTTGTGAATGAATGGCAAAGCATCGACCTCGGCCGCGTGCCGGCCGAGTACAGGAAGCTCGTCGTACCCCATCGCCAAAAGTTCGCGGCGAATGATGCGTGGATCGATTCTGGAATCGATCTTCCCGATACTACGCTTGATAGCGATTTCCCAGAGACTCACCGTGCTGAAGATGAGTTCGCTCGCCGGATCGTTGAGCACCGCTCGAGCCAATCGCGAAAGACGAGGCCCGGACACCGGGATCCAGACCACGAGCTGGGTGTCGAGCAGGAATCTCATTTGCCGTTGTAAAACATCTCTTCAATTTCAGCCGCAAATGGTGTCTTGATATCGTCGGGAGGCGTGTACATCCCCTTCATAAAGCCGATCCGTTTCTTCGGCTTGCTTTTCGACGCGCCGATCGGTATCACCTGCGCCATCGGCTTACCCGCCTTGGCGATGACAAAGGGCTCTCCCGCCGCAACCTCTTCGATCAGCCGCGAAAGATGCGTCTTGGCAGCGTGAATGTTGATCGTCCGCACAGCCCCTCCATTTAAACTTAGTCTACTTAGTTTAGTTTACTCCAGCTCGGGAGTCAATCCCGCCTTCCGGCAATGAAAACGGCCTCCCGCGCAGGGAGGCCGTCGTTTCCGCATCGAATGAATCTCCGCTCAGTCCGCCGCCTGCGCCCTCTTGAGCTTTTGCACCTTGCTGTGCTTGATCGAATACGTGAAATAGATCAGCAGGCCGAAAATCAGCCAGCCGATCATCACCTCCCATGTGATTGCCGCCAATCGCGACATAAGAAAGAGCGCCGACACGATGCCCAGCGCCGGCACCAGCGGCACCAGCGGGGTCTTGAACGGCCGATGCAGCTCGGGATGCCGCACGCGCAGCACCCAGACTCCCGCGCACACGATCGTGAACGCCAGCAGGGTGCCGATGTTCACCAGATCGGCAAGCCTGCCGATGGGCAGGAACGCGGGAAACAGCGCGGCAAAGATTCCGAACACGATCGTGGTAATCCACGGCGTGCGGAATTTTGGATGCACCGCCGATGCCCACTTCCACAAGAGGCCGTCCTTCGACATCGAGTAGAACACGCGCGTCTGCCCCAACAGCATTACCAGCATCACCGTGGCCAGTCCGAAGATGGCGCCAATCTTCACCAGCAGCGCGCCCCAGCTCACGCCCGTAGCGTCGATCCCCACCGCCACCGGTGCGCCGACGTTCAGGGTCTTGTAGCTCACCAGGCCGGTGAGAACCATGGATACCAGGATGTACAGGAACGTGCAGATGGCCAGCGACCCAAGAATGCCGATGGGCATGTCCCGCTGCGGCTTTTTCGCCTCCTGCGCCGCCGTCGATACCGCGTCGAATCCAATGTAGGCGAAGAAAATTCGCGACGCGCCCTTCGATATGCCGCCCCAGCCAAAGTTGCCGTTGGCGTCCTTGGGCGGAATGAACGGATGCCAGTTCATCTTCGCCACCTGGGGATGGCGAATGAGGAAGTACCCGCCAACCACCAGAAAGATCGCCACCACGGTCAGCTTGATGAACACAATCGCCGAGTTGAAGTTCGCCGACTCCTTGATCCCGATCACCAGGATGACCGTGATCGCCATGACGATCGCCATGGCAATCAAATTGAAGGCCGCGGTCACATGAGGCAGCCCGGCATCGCTCACCCCTGGCGGCAGCGACATCACCCGCATCCACTGATGCTGGTAGAAGACCAGATGCGTCCCCGTCGATGCCGTCAGTTGCGGTGCAATGTAGATCCCGAACTGCTGCAGCAAACTGTTGAAATAGTCCGACCAGCCGGAGGCCACCGTGGATGCGCCGAAGGCATACTCCAGAACCAGGTCCCAGCCGATGATCCACGCCACCAGTTCGCCCAACGTAGCGTATCCATAGGTGTATGCCGACCCGGCAATCGGAATAATCGATGCAAACTCGGAATAGCAAAGCCCGGCAAAGGCGCATGTGATTCCCGCCAGCACAAAGCTCAGCGCCACGGCCGGACCCGCGTAAAGCGCCGCGGCCTGTCCCGTCAGCACAAAGATGCCCGCGCCGACCACCGCGCCAATTCCGAGCGTGACCAGATTCACGGCTCCAAGCGAGCGCTTCAGTGTGTGCTCGCCCTGCTCACTCGCTTCCTCGGAGAGCATCGACATGGGCTTAATGCGCAGCAGTTTGGAGATCAATGAGCGACTTCCTCCCTGGCGAATGAGTGGAGCAGGGCGAATCAAAAATCCGCCGGAACTCGTTACGCAATCATACGATACGAAACCGAAGGGCTTGCGCCTCATACCATGGAGGCCTGCCTCCGTGCTCCTTGAGCACTGTATCGTTTTCAGACAATGACTGTCTTGTTTTCAGGCAGAAATGCCCTGTTTTCCGGCGCGCGCTGTCTTGAATTTGGACGGTTTTGCCTCGTTTCCGGCCACTGTCCGGCTCTTTTCTAATCAAGTGCCGTCTTCCACCGCCGGAACTCGCCCGCCGGATCCTTGGCGCGGAAGATTGCCGCGGAAACGCCCACCACGCTCGCTCCCGCCGCCAGAATCGCCGGCGCCGTTTCGAGCGTAACGCCTCCCACTGCAACCAGCACCGCGTCAGGCCCGGCTTCTTCACGCAGACTGCGCACACCTCCCGCCCCGATCGCCGCCTTCACCGTCTGCTTTGTAGTCGTGGGAAACACCGGACCGATCGACAGATAATCCGCCGGCTCCTTCAGAATCCCGGTCACCAGCGCTTCCGTCCCGCCGTATGTGCCCACAATCCTGCCCGGCCCTACCAGCCGCCTGGCTTCCGCCGGTGTCACGTCGCCCGCATCCACGTGCGCGCCATCAAATCCCGCCCTTTCCACCAGATCGGCGCGGTCATCGAGGATCAGCTTGACTGATCCCGCAGGCAGCGCCGCACGCAGAATCGCCGCATCGGCCAGCAGTTCCGTCTCGCTTCCCGCCTTGTTCCGGTACTCGAGCAGCGTCACGCCGGCCTCGGCCAGCTCATTGCCCAGTCTGCGCAGAAACTCTGCGCGGCCCATTTGCGGAATCACTGTGCTATCGAGAATCGGATAAATCTTCGGAAAAGAAAAAGACATGCTTCCAGAGTAGAACAGAGACCAAGGGACACGTTTCAGCCTATGGCCACGGTCGCAAACTCGCCTTAATGCGCTAAAAGCCAGGAGCTGGCGGCTAGAAAATGCTCCCTGTTCTCTGTTCTCTGTTCTCTGTTCTCTGTTCTCTGTTCTCTGTTCTCTGTTCTCTGTTCCCTGTTCTCTGTTCCCTGTTCCCTGTTCTCTGTTCTCTGTTCCCTGTTCCCTGTTCCCTGCCTTTCTCACATCTCATCCGCACTCGGCCCATACGCCCCCGGTATCTTCGCGCCGAGCAGCCGCAGATACACGCCCATCTGCGCACGGTGGTGAATCATATGGCTCAGAACCATCTCGCGGAAGACCTGGTGGCGTGGGTCGTCAATGAATTTCTGCCCACCGAAGATAAACTGCCAGTGCTCGTCCCACTTCTCCGGCGAGATTGCAGCCAGCTCTTTGCGAACCGCCGGCAGATCCCGGTCAAACTCTTTGAGCGCCTCCGCCTTGTTCGCCGGCACGAAGGGATCCCACTTGTGGTCCGCCGCAAACTCCAGCTTGTCCTTGGTCAGTGTGGTGAGCGCCCAGTCGCCGGCAAAGTCCGTCAGGTGTCCGGCTAGCCGGCCCAGGCTCATGGATTTGGGATGGGGTTTGAAGTTGAAATCGGCGTCCGCCGGAATGGCATCCAGCATTTTCCGGGTCTTAGCGATTTCGCGGTCGAATTCGGCGATCAAGTCCTTTTGAAAGTCCATGCAGACAACCTCCACGTTGTCCACACAGCATACCGAACTCGAGCTCGGAAGGCGAATAAAAAGCGATAAAAATTGCGCATCCCTCCAATCCGCGATGCCTCGCGCAGACAGTTGAGCGAAGCCCGAGTTTCACCGGAAACGGCACGAAACAAAGGACGCCGACCATGCCCCCTGCCAGCCATCCGGACCGCCTTGCGGGAGCGGAACGGGCGCAGGAATTCCGCAGCCAGGTGGAAACGGCCCATGGGCTGACGGACTCGTCCGCAGATAGTCGCCGTGTCCATACTTCCATTCCGGCGGGATCTGGCACGGTGCCTGGTAGTGCTGCGGTGTCTCCGCCGGTCCAAATCGTCCCAGCGCCGATTCCCACCACGGATGATCGTGATCCACAATCTCAGCCACAAAATCGCCGATCGGAAACGCCCACCGTAGAACCTCGTCCTCCTTCGAAGCGAGTGCCGAGATCACACCCACCTTCTGCTGCACGCTCGCAAACTCCTGCGTGAGGCAGTGGTCATCGATCGCCCCCGCCATCACAATAGCTCGCCGCACCTGGCGGGACATGGAGGCGATCGCCTCGAGGATCACACGCGCGCCCAGACTGTGTGAGGCGAAAGAGATGCTGGTCGCATTCTTCAGGTTGTTATCCACGAACGCTCCCAGCTTTTGACCGGCGTCCATGGCCTGAGCCGGCTCGGCAGGATAGCTAAGCGCATGCAGAGATTCAGAGTCGCCCGGCCACAGCACTCCCAGGAACACGGCTGAAGCTGGGAGACTGAGCAAACCTCCCCACCGCGAGAGCGCCTCGATTCCCTGCGCGCGATTGTTGTTGAATCCGTGCGTGGCCAGGAGCACGTCCTTGCCATGGACGAAGCTCTGAAGATCTTGGAGAGAAAGATCCTCGTAATTCTTCGCGGGATCAGAGAAATCGTCTTCGCCGGTCCACAGCTTCAACTGCGCATCGCAAACCTCTCCTCCGCCCCACGAAGTTCTGAAGTCAAGAAAGCGCGTCGCCGGAACCGGCACATTCATTTTGACCCTGCCTTTTTCACCAACTGCATGGTGTTCACTGCCGTTGCCAGCGCCGTGGAAAGATCCTTGGCAACGGGCGCCAGCGGCGTGGCCAGCAACCCGACCAGGATCGCAAGCGCCAAATCCCTTCCGCTTTTGAATCCGCCTCCATCCAGCACCCACACCCCGGCTAGCGCCAGGATGACAGCGATGCACGCAGCCAGCCCGCGCATCCAGTTTCTGAAGAACTGGTCGGCTCGCTGGTAGCAGTTGTCCAGCTTCGCCGTAACGATGAGGTCGAAGCGCGAAAACACGTCGCTTTCCGTCTGATCTAGCTTCTTTCCGTTTCGGGTCTTCTCCGCAACTGCTTTCAGAGTGGCGCCATCGACGTTCGCAGCCTTGGCCACGTCTTCCGCGTTTTGCTTGCTCAGGTGCAGCTTGATGAGAGACTTCGCAATGGCCTTCTGGCTGGCCAGATCGTTGCCGTTCACCCAATTGGATTTCAGCGTCTCCACGATTCCGCTTTGGTCGAGTGCATTGAGCGCCTGCGCTGCGTCCGCTCCGTTAGCCTTCCCGGCTGCCGAGTGCGAGGCGGCAGGCGCGGCAGGTGAAGGAGCGCCGGCGGGCGTGAGCGCACTCACGGTCTTGTGAATGCCGGGAAACCCGAGCCAGTTGATCCACGGAACCACCGGTTTGATGGCTTCGAGAAGGCCAAAGGCCGCGGTACCTAACCCGCCAATGGCTGAAATTGTCTGCGTGAGATGTGCAGGATCGAATCCCATGGTTGTTCCCCTCCTCTGCGCCTTTGCGCTTGCCGAGCCGGCGCAAACTCGAACACCGGGCCGTCACACGGCTCTTTTGTCGGCCGGCGTCGCTCGGTCGTCTTCACAGAATCCGGGGAAAGGTTGCAACCCACCTTATAGCGCAGATGACAACATTAAGAAAGAAAATTCTCTGCGAGAAATCCACAACGGTCGCCGAAGCGGATTCACACTGGGTAATGGGTGCCCAGCCAGCCACTGCCTACACCGGCTGCTTTTCCGCTTCGGCTCGCGCCGCCAAAAACCGCTCCATAAAGCCGGTATCGAACTCGCCGGCCCGGAACCCTGCATCCCGAAAAATCTCCTCGTGCAGCGGAATCGACGTGTCCACTCCCTGTACGATGAACTGGCTCAGCGCTCGCTCCATCTTCGCGATCGCTTCTGCACGGTCCACGCCGTGCGTAATCAATTTGGCGATCAGCGAGTCGTAATACGGCGGAATTACGCCCTCGGCATACTGCGCCGTATCCACGCGCACTCCATTCCCGCCCGGCAAGTGAAACGCTGTAATTTTTCCCGCCGACGGGGTAAAGCGCTGCGGATGCTCGGCGTTGATCCGGCACTCGATCGCGTGCCCGCGCATCTCCAGCTTCGGCGGCAGAATCGCGTCCAGCCGCTCGCCGGCCGCAATCCGTATCTGCGCCTTCACAAGGTCCACGCCGGTAATCGCCTCCGTCACCGGATGCTCCACCTGAATCCGCGTATTCATCTCGATGAAGTAGAGATGGTGGTTCGCGTCCATCAGAAACTCCACCGTCCCGGCATTCTGGTAGCCGATCTCGCTCAGGCACCGGCACAGCGTCCGGCCCAGTTCCTCGCGCAGTTTTGGCGTTATCTGCAAGCTCGGCGCCTCTTCGATCAGCTTCTGATGCCGCCTCTGGATCGAGCACTCGCGCTCGAAGAGCGAAACCACGCTGCCGTGCTCGTCGGCCAGCATCTGGAACTCGATGTGCCGCGGATTCTCGATGAACTTTTCCATGTAAAGCTCGCCGTTCCCGAAGGCATTGGCCGCCTCGGTAAACGCTGCGTGAAACAGGTTCGGCAACTCCTCAGGCTCGCGGACAATTCTCATGCCGCGCCCGCCTCCGCCGGCCTTAGCCTTCAGGATGACCGGGTAGCCCACTCCTTTCGCGCACGCCTCCGCCTCTTCGGCCGTGATCAGGATTCCTTCCGATCCCGGCAGAATCGGAACCTTCGCCTTCTTCATCGCCTGCCGCGCCTTTTCTTTCTCGCCCATCAGCCGCGTCACCTCCGGCGGCGGCCCAATGAACTTGATATTCGACGCGCGGCACACCTCGGCGAAGTTCGCATTCTCGCTCAGCAGTCCGTATCCGGGATGAATCGCATCCACATCGGCAATTTCGGCCGCTGAAATCACTGCCGGCACATTCAAATAGCTGTCCGCCGCGCGCGGCGGCCCGATGCAGATCGCCTCGTCGGCAAAGCGCACATGCAGCGCGTCGCGGTCCACTTCGCTGTACACGGCCACCGTGCGAACGCCCAGCTCCCGGCACGCGTTCAGCACGCGCAGCGCGATTTCGCCTCGATTGGCAACCAATACTTTACGAAACATGAACGGCCTTTGGGAGGAATGTTAACGATGTAAGCCCGCGAACCTGGCGAGTCCGCCTACACCGGTCGAATCGAAAACAGCGGTTGGCCATACTCAATGGCCTGCCCGTTCGACACCAGGCACCTCACCACCTCGCCCGCCGCATCCGACTCAATCTCGTTCATCAGCTTCATCGCCTCGATAATGCCGATCACCTGGCCCTGCTCGACATGATCTCCAGGCGAAACAAACGGCGCCGCGCCCGGCGACGGTGATCCATAGAACGTGCCCACAATCGGCGATTTCACCAGGTGCAGCCCTGCCTCCGGATCGGCGGCTGGCTCTGCCGCGGCCCCTGCCGATCCTGATGCCGATCCCGGCTGCGCGGCCGTGGAAGCCTGCGCCACGCCCTGCTGCGCCGCTTTCAGCATCCGCGCCAAATCGCTCAGTCCCGCTGCCGCGCCCTCCGGCGGATTGAATTTGAGCCGGATCTTCAGGTCGCCCCGGTCCACGTCAAATTCGGCCACCCCGTGCTGCTTCAGGAACTCAATCAATTCTCGCAGATCGTTAATGTCTTGTTGTTTCATTCGTTCCTTAACTCTCCACTATCGTGGGCCTGTACCCGGTCGGTGGTCCTCACAACTCAATCAGTGCCTTGGGCGCCGGGGTCAGCACCTGGCCGCCATTGCGGGTCACAGCCACCATATCCTCAATGCGAATGCCGAACTTGCCCGCCAAATACACGCCCGGTTCGATCGTGACTACCATGCCGGGCAACAACCGTGTCGACTGTCCGGCGCCAATCCGCGGCGGCTCGTGAATCTCCAGCCCCACGCCGTGGCCGGTGGAGTGGGAAAATGCCTCGGCCAATCCCTCCCTGCGCAGAACGCCGCGCGCCGCCTCGTCCACCTCTGCGCAACTGACCCCCGAGGCAACGGCCTCCACCGCCGTCTCCTGCGCTTCCAGCACTGTCTGGTAAGCATTCCTCTCCTCGGCCCTTGGTTTTCCCAGGAAGACGGTGCGCGTCATATCCGAACAGTAACCTTTGAGGATTATACCGAAGTCCAGTGTCACAACTCCCCGCACCGGCAGAGGTGTGGCCGTAGCGCGCGCATGGGGCATGGCCGAGCGCACACCCGACGCAACAATCGTCTCAAACGACATTCCCTCCGCGCCCAGCAGCCGCGCCTGGTGCTCCAGTTCCGCAGCCACCTCCAACTCGGGAATCCCCGGCCGCAGAAAGCTCAGGAGGCGTTCAAACAAACGGCAACCCACCAGCGCCGCCTCGGCCATGATTTCCAGCTCGTCCTCGTCCTTCACCGCGCGCAGCAGCTCCACGAACGGCGCCGGCACCGCCTGGAAAAATCCGCGCCGCAATCGGCTGGGCAACTCTGTCTTCCACTTCGCCAGCTCCGCCACCGTCGTTCTTGCCGGGTCGAAGCCCGCCATCGCCACGCCCGGCTGCGCGGCCAGCCACTGCGCCGCCGCCACTGAGGGCAATCCTGAAACAATCTGCACCTGCGCCGCCTGCACCTCTTCGGCCGCCTGCGCCGTATAGCGCCCATCCGTAAACAGCCGCGCCTTCCTGCGCGTCACCGCCAGCGCGGCGCTCGAACCCGTAAAGCCGCAAAGATAGCGAATGTCGGGGGAGTGTGTGACGAGGAGTCCGGGGAGCCCGGCGCGAGTCAGCTTGCGGCGCAGCACGCCCATGCGGCGGAAGTGGTCCACCCGCTCAGTTTTATCACGGCTGGGGCGTGGCGGAGCCTGTAGCCAGTAGCTCGTAGGTTTTATCCTTCAACTGCCGGCTCAAGCCTTCTGACCAGCGGCGTTTTATCAGAGATTCTCCTCTGAACCCGAATCACAGTTCTTCTCTTTTCAATCTGATAGCTGGTAAGGGATCAATGCTGCCACCCGGGTCTACCTCGATTAACTTTCGGTTTGTCGCCGACCGCTGAATCTCTGCCTGCGGAGCAATGTCTATACGGCACTAGAGACTTTTCGTCAATCTAAGACTGCGGAGCGCCCGGTTGTACATTGAGCAGGTAACTATTCCGTGCTGAATTCGTCATATGTTGTACGGACTCTGGATTTTGACCTGCGGCAAAACTGTAATTCGTAATGGGCGATGTGGGTGCGGAACCATGCAGCTGACATTCAGCGCCTTTGCACCCCAAATCCCGGAAAAGCGTATGCTCAAAACAGGGCGACAGGATTCTTGAATCACACTCCCAACACGAGCAGACTAGACCTTACTGCATGCGTATGTGAGGCGCGAGTATATGCGCGGATTGGTCGCCTTCTGCTGATAGTGATTTCTGTTTCGTTGATTACCATGCCCCTGACGGAACGAATTTGGACCTGGGATCATTTTCTGCACGGCGGTCAGGACTTTGAGTTTACCGCACTCGCGATACTGACAACTCTATGCCTTGTGCTCGTGCTTGCTCAGCATTGCAAGCAGCGTGTCGACCTGTTACTCGCTGCTCGGCATCTGTTCTCGCTCATCTGCCACGATTGTGTATTGGCTAGAACTACGCGAAGTGATACCATCTCAACTTTCCGTAACGAGCGAGTGTCCAGTCCAGTTCTAGGCATGTACTCACTCCCCCTCCAGATTTGATCTATTACCTCTCCGGGCGCCCATAATGGATGGCTCTTGCAGAGCCGTTCACGGGCCGTTGATTTCCACTCATCCCCACCGCGTCTGATGTGGAGAGGTAATGAAGATATCCGAAGTTTTTCACGCATGGGCCAGGATTCTGGCCGGTCGCGCGCCTTCGCTTTCAATCGAAATCACCAAGGAATGCCCCTTGCGGTGCCCTGGATGCTATGCCTTCGATCCGGCACATCTCGGAGGCACACGGCAACTGCGGCAACTCTCCGATTTCCAGGGCGATGAGTTGGTTGCGAGGGTGCTTACGCTGATCGATGAGCACAAGCCGCTCCACGTCTCTCTGGTAGGCGGTGATCCGCTGGTTCGGTACCGTGAACTCGAATTGCTGTTGCCGCAGATCGAGAACCGCGGCGTGCATACGCAGGTCGTCACCAGCGCGTTCAGGGTGATCCCTGCTGCGTGGATGAACTTTAAGAAGCTGAATGTTGTGATATCGGTCGATGGCCTGCAACCGGAACACGATGCGCGGCGTAAACCATCTACCTATGACCGCATCCTCGAGAACATCAAAGGGACCAGGGTAACCATTCACTGCACAATCACGTCGCAAATTGCAGAGCGCACCGGCTACCTCGATGAATTCCTCCAGTTCTGGACCAGCCAACCAGAGGTTGTAAAGGTGTGGTTCAGTATTTTTACTCCTCAGCGCGGCGCCACCGATCCGGAAATATTGACGCCTGCGCAAAGGGCTTCCACGATCGCTGGTCTACGGCAATTGCGGCTCAAGTATTGCACCCTCGACATGCCGGAAGCACTCATTCGGGAGATGGAGTTTCCTCCGAAGAGTCCGAAGGAATGCATCTTTGCGAGAACTACTGAAACCATTTCCGCCGATCTCAAGAGACGGGTCACGCCTTGCCAGTTCGGGGGAGACCCGGATTGCGAGCGGTGCGGCTGCATCGCGTCAATGGGATTGGCCGCGGTTGGCCACTTTCGTGTACTTGGGCCGCTTACTGCCGGGCGCATTTTCATGGCTTCAGACCGGCTAGGCAAAGCGTGGAGGAGTTTTAGCAGAACCCTTTCCCGTAAACCCGGAGTGCAGGTAGAACTTTCCCCATTCAACATCCTGGAACCTTAATGTTGGCAAGCCCCCTCATTACAGGCTTGACCATGTCGCAGTTCTCAACCTCCTGATAACAGGATTCGTCGAGCTTTCTGTCGCCGGTATAGGGAATTCTTCTCCGTTCGTTCAGAATCGGGTCATAGCCAATCCGGCGCACAAATGCCTCGATCTCATTGCGGATGTACTTGAGGTCATAGAAGGTCGAACTGATGAAAACTCTCGGCTTCGCCATTTTGTCGGCGGCCTATAGTGCCGACTGCACCGGCTTCTTCTTGCCCGCGTTCACCTCGCCGGCAGTCATCTCGCTTTGCCTGTCCATCCACTCATCCAGCCGCGACCGCTTGAACCGCCAGCGATTGCCCAGCTTGAACGCCGGCACGAAGCCCTCCGAGGCATACTTGTAAAGCGTGTCGGGCGAGATGCCAAGGTAGTCCGAGGCCTGGCGAATATCCATGACCTCGCGTACTTCAGAAACCAGAAGGTTCGAACGAGCTGCAGCGTTACGCATAATTCCCTCCCAGAAAAACGGGATGAAAACTGGTCGAATTCCGGCAAACCTGCCGGTATTCCTGTATTTAACCTAAGTTGATCAGTTTATTCAAGGAATTTTCGGAAGTTAAAGGAATTTAAGGGAGTTTCGCCGGTCTTTACTCATGAATCGCGCCTGTGGAAAACCCCATCCCCTTGTATCTCGCACCCGCCTACTACGCAATCCATTGCGCCCTTGAAGCAGATGGTCCGCCCTATCTCTACTCTCTACTCTCTACTCTCTACTCCCTGCTTCCTGTTCCGTGTTCCCTGATCCCTGTTCCCCGATCCCTGTTCCCTGTTTTTTCGGTCCCTCGTTCCCTTGGTCCCTTGGTCCCTGCCTCTCTCACATTTCCTTCCTCCACCATGCCGTCTTCTCCTCGCCCAGAAACCTCGTCTTCTCCCCGCGAGATAACTGGAAGTCCAGCACCTCCCCTTTATGAAAGGCGGAGCAGTCCGGCCAACTCGAGTCTTTCTCGAGGTGGGTTTCGGTCTGATGGTTATCCACCAGAGTGATCTCCGCCGGGGTGCACTCCACCACTTGCTGGGCATAGATCCAGAAGGTATATCCGGGAGGTGGTTCCGGGGGCGCCTGGTTGGCGATCTTGGTCAGCAGCAGGATGAAGACAAAAACTGCCGCCACAATCGCAATCTTCTTTACGTCCAGCGTGCGCTTTTTCTTTCCGTCGGACACGGGCTCGGATCACCTCGAAGCGGAGCGCCGGGATCGCGCATTGCGCATCCTTCCGCGCATCCGTGAGGTCAAGTATAGCCAAGCGGAACCTCGCTGGCAGCGCGCATCTCACGCATCGGCCCACAAAAGCAGAACGGCCTCCCTTGTTGGGAAGCCGTTCCGCTTTTTTGACCCCTGACCCCTGTTCCCTGATCCCTGTTTCTTAGTTCTGGTCGTCGCGGCGGTGCAGCGTCGGCGGTCCGTCGCTCGAGTCTCCTGAGCTGCTGCCGTCCTGGGCGGTCGAGTCGCCGGCGTCGTCCCCTCCCGTGCTCGCTCTGCGCAACGACGGCCTCGTGATCCCTTTGGTGTCGGTCAGGCGCCGCTTATTCTCAATGCGCGCCAGCCGCGCCTTCACGTCGTTGAACTCCGACGTCGTGACAAGATAATCGTCGCGGGCGGGAAGGATGCGCGCAATCTCTTCCTGCGAATGCAGAATGCGGTCCGGCGTCTGCGGATGGTCGCTGAACGCCTTGGCCACCAGCCCAGGCTTGCGCTTCTCCAGCGCCTGAATCTTCTCAAAGAAGGTGATGAACGCCTGTGGATCGTAGCCGGCGCGGTACATGTATTGCACGCCGAGGTAGTCGGCCTGCGCCTCAAAGTCGCGCGAGAACTGCAGGAACGTGATCGGAATCGCCAGTTGCGCCGCTTCGTAGATGCCGTATCCCGTCCAGTCATAGGGAAGCATGATCATTAGCGGCACCATGCCGATCTGCGCGTAGTTCAATCGTGTCATCTCGCGCGCCGCATGGTGCGCGCACACGTGGGCAATTTCGTGCGACATCACGCCGGCCAGCTCCGCCTCCTCGTCCGCCGCCAGAATCAAGCCGGAGTTGACGTAGAAGAATCCGCCCGGCAGCGCCATGGCGTTGATCTCGTCGGAATCGATCACCTTGATCGTGAACGGCACCTTGCAGTCGGAGTTCTTCACGATGTTCTGTCCGATGCGGTTCACATATTCGTCCACCGCCGGGTCCGTAATGAACTTGGTGCTCTTCTCGATCTCGTCGGCGTACTGCTTGCCCATCTTGATTTCGCCGTCGGTCGAGTACCAGTTGCCCACGCCGCGTCCGCCGATATTGCGGTTCCCCACCGCGTTCACATCCTCGATGCTGCCCGGTTTTACCTTGATCATCTCGCTGCCGGGATCGACTACTTTGTTGGGATCGACCCTTTCGGCAGAAGCAGGTCCAGCGCAATCGCCGCCCGCTGGCGTGGTTCCCGGCTCCACGTCGCCGATCTTGTCCTCTTCTTTGCTCTTGTCTTTATCCTTATCCTTCTGCTTGTCTTTCTTACCTTCCTTTGTCACTTCGCAGGGAGCCAGTTGCCCGCTGTTCGCACTGGAAGCCGTTGCGTTCGTACTGGACGTTGTAGCGGTATCCGGCTGCTTCGCGGGCGCCGGCGCATCTCCACCCACCGGCGTCGTGCCGGGAGCCGGCTCTGCTGCGGGAGCCGATTGGCCGCTCGTTCCCGATGTCGCTGTCCCCGTTGTCGTCTGGCCTGCCGCCGGAGCTGTCTGCGCGCCGCTGCCGCTAGCAGGCGCGCCTTGCGAGGCCTGCGGCGCCGGCGTGCCGGATGCGCTCTTGTCTGTGGCTGACCCGCTGGATTGCGCCCAAATTCCAACCCCCAGCGTCAGCGCCAATCCTGCCAGAACCGCCGCTCGAAACCCCTTGCGATCCATCGCCTTCATGACCTCACCTCCGCCGCAGCCGGCGCCCTGCCACACTGACCCGCTTCGCTCTATCTCTTAGACGCCAGTATCGGCCACTTGGGCAACAAAAGAAAGCGGCTTTTCTCTACGCCGGCTCTCCATCGCCCGCCTTCCTCCCACACAAATCCCGCCCTCCTGCCCTTGCCGGCATCCATCCCGGCGTCTGCCAAACTCATTGAGCTTCCAACGTCCTGCGAGTACAGTGGAGAAAACGTAGGGGGGACTTTGCGGCTCAAGAATCTGGCGACAGTTTGTTTCGCCCTCTGCGGGGCAACAGCGCTGGCGGCCCAGGCCACGCCGCCGCCCTCGCATTCAGCCGCCGTCCCAGTTGCCCAGGCGCCCATTCCGCGCTCCCATGCCAGGGCCGTCCGGCCCGCCGCGCCCTCCGGCCCGCAAATCATCTTCGACGCCACCAGCCTCGGCTCCCCAGTCCGCCTCGATAAGGACTGGCGCGTCGGCATCACCTCCGATCCCGCCGCCGCGGTGCCCAGCTTCAACGATTCCAAATGGGCCATTCGCGACGCCCAGGCCTCCATCGGCGAGGTCCCCGACGAAGATGCAATTACACCCGCCAAAATGCCGGCCGCCGGCTCCCCTACCGTCCCCGCGCCGGCTACTCCCTCGCGCCGCTACGCCTGGTTCCGCCTGCACATCGAGCTCGCCCCCCATCACGGCCCGCTTGCTCTCCTCATCGAGCTTCCCGTGTCGCGTGGCGCCCCGCTAGAGCTCGGCTCGCCCGGACTCAGCCCTGCAGTCTTCGCCAATGGCAAGCAAGTTCATCCCGAGGGGCCGCATGGAGATGCGCCCGACGAATATCAACCCATCTCCCGCCTCTATAACCTGGATCTCGATCCCTCCGAAACTTCGCTCACTCTCGTCGTCCGCGTCATCTACACCGCCTTCGGCGCCGAAGCCTACACCGGCTTCTTTGCCAACCACACTCTCTCCCTGGGCAACCCCGGCGATCTCGAGCTCTCGCTCAATCTCTTGTCCGATCGCAGCCTCTTCGAGCGCCTGCTCAACCTCATCTACTCCGTCCTTCTGGCCGTGCTGGCCCTCTTCCTCTTTGCGCTCTACTTCTCTGAGAAGGGCCACCCTGAATACCTCTGGCTGGCCTTGCACGAGCTCGCAGCGGCGCCTATCGGCTTTATCGAGTTGGCGGGCAGCTCCGCGCGGCTCAGCGCCTTTTTGTGCGCCACAATCGTGCTCCAGCTGCTGGTCATCTCCGCCTATCTCTTCTTTGAGTTTCTCGTCGCCTTTCTCTCCCTCAAGCGGCGTTGGTACATCCGCGGTTTGCGCTACACTGCGCCGGTTCTGGCAGGCGTCGGCCCGGCCCTGCTCTTTCTCTTTCATCGCGGAGCCATCCCCTATCTCGCAGCCATCTTCATTTCCACCGGCCTCTGGATGGCCGGATGGTGCATCTTCGTCTTCGGCACCCTCATCTCCGCCGCCGTGCGCCGCAACTTCGAAGCGGGCCTCTTCCTCGTTCCGCTCGGATTCAGCGTGGTGGCCATCGTCGATGCCATCGTGGGCAACGCCATGAACGGAGGGTCCGGCTCTCCCTATACTTCTCCACTCACCCTCCAGGCCGGGCCCATTCCCATTCACGTCTCCACCGCCGGCGGTTACGCGGGCATTCTCGTCATCGTGCTCATCATCTTCTTCCGCTACCGGCGCGTGCAGCGCGATAAGGAGCACGCCACCAGCGAGCTGGCGGCCGCGCGCGGTGTGCAGGAGTTGCTCATCCCCCAGGAAAAACCGGCCACGCCCGGCTTCGAGGTGGACTCGATCTACAGCCCGGCCAGCGAAGTCGGCGGCGATTTCTTCCATGTGCAACCCATAAACCGGGACGGCATCCTCGTCGTCATCGGCGACGTGGCCGGAAAAGGCCTCAGAGCCGCCATGAACGTCTCCCTCCTCATGGGCGCCTTGCGCCGCTCCCAGGAACGCCACCCGGCCAGGCTTCTTGAGGCGCTGAACCGCGTGCTGGCCGGGACCGCTAGCCTCACCACCTGCCAGGCGATCTGGTTCGGCGCCAATGGCGAGATGACCATTGCCAACGCCGGCCATCTTCCGCCTTATCTCAACAGCCAGGAAATCACCTTGCCCGGCAGCCTTCCTCTCGGCGTGCTGGCCGAGGTTACCTGCGAAGAGGCCCGTTTCTACCTCCACCCCGGCGACCGCATCCTCCTGCTCTCCGACGGAGTTGTCGAGGCCCGCCGCCCCAACGGCGAGCTCTTCGGCTTCGACCGCGTCCACCGCTTCAGCCAGCAGCCGGCCGCTTTCCTCGCTGAAGCCGCCAAAGCCTTCGGCCAGCAGGACGACATCACCGTCCTCACCATCCGCCGCCAGGCCCCGGTCCCCGCCGCCACCTGACGACGGCATGAGTGTTTCCGTGGCCGCCCTCCTCGCCGGCAAGTCATTCCGCGCCCTGCGGAAGGCCTGCTTCCGCGCCGGCCTTTCTCCTTGCAACCCCCGCCGTAATAACCTGCCTCTCGCCTTGTTAGAGCGTGTTTCAAAAATAGTTTTGTAACAAGGGCACGGCTTGCCGGGGTCCCCAGCGACAGGTCTTCGTCGCTGGGGTGACTTGAGCCGGGCCGAAAAATGCAGAAAAATACGGGGGCTTTA
>Ga0187869_10000237_pt1 | contig 66206 bp, 63 predicted proteins | sample June2016WEW_13_1_2_FD_132972 | JGI IMG/M metagenome (GOLD analysis project Ga0187869, IMG submission 132972) | Peatland microbial communities from SPRUCE experiment site at the Marcell Experimental Forest, Minnesota, USA - June2016WEW_13_100 | ecosystem: Environmental > Terrestrial > Soil >...
CAACGACTTCGTCAAGAGCAGGCTTATGCCAGGCGTGAAACAGCTCGGGTTTAAAGGCGAACCTCAGGTAGAAATCTACCCAACCCACGCCATCTTCACACCCGCCTACAACCCAAAGTAAGAACCCGAAGCTTCAGTGGGCGCCCCTAGCGTCAAGCTAAGTGTTCCCTCCCGGCGTACGGCTTCTAGCATCGTGTGATCACAGATCTCGCGGCCTGCGCTCCGGAAGGTCGTCCGTTCAATGTCCAACGCGAATTACGTTAGAAACGTAGCGGCTCGTTAAGAGTATGTAGTTCTAGTGGTGTTCATAATTTGAACTGCCATTTTCATGTGTGTGCGCACCATTAGAGGCACACCACACGAAAAGACAGAAATGCGATCCATCGTATGGAGTACTGGGACGTCACCGGTTACAGATGAATGATAACAGTCTCAGAATCCCTTGGCATCAGGGCCACAGCTGACAAAGTATGGGCCATCGTAAGAGATTTTGAGCATGTGAACCGTTGGGTCATTGATCTGGCGTCATCGGTACCTGAAGGTGAAGGCGTTGGAATGCTAAGGCATCTCATTCAAAGGGACGGGGCTCGAGTTCTTGAGCGTCTCGACTTGCTGGACGAATCCACCAAGACAATTGAATATCATATCGTGCAGTCGGACCTACCGTTCACTACCTATCGCTCAAGCATCAAAGTCAGGAGCACGGGTCCGGATTCTTGCGAGGTACTCTGGACAAGTGCCTTCGAACCGAAAGGAATAGACATCGACCAGATTTTGCAAACCCTCAAGACAAATTACCTGAGATATCTTGAAAGCCTCAGAAAGCTAACTTTAGCTTAGATAGAAGCGTGAGTTGCCTGATAGCCACAAAAATCGTTTGGAAGGAAAGAGGAACCATCTTAGTGTGGTTAGGCATTCTTCGACTTGTGTGAATTCGACAACCGAAGCGGCAATTGGAGCTATAGGGGAAAACAAAGTTGATGGCACTATCATCTAATACAGATGGAGCATAAGAAAGAGCTGCTCCGATTCCAATTAATGGAAGCTCACAGCCATGGAACCAAGAGGACTTTGAAATCGAGGAGCTCATTCACGCGGGTAAGATCATTGTGATGGATGGAAAGAAGTGAAGGATCAGATCTACCGGCTGGAAAAGAATATCATGATTTAGTCGGCCGTCGCAACTTGAACCGTCGTCCGTCGTCGTTAGTAAAAGTGTATGTGGACGCATGATTCTAGCGGCTCGTCACGCCTGACGCATTGTTTGTAATTGTGCCGCTCGTTGTCTGAGAGCTACACTCATCTTGTCAAATTCATCTTTTGTGTTCTTTATTGTCTTTGACAGAAATGGTAGGAAAAGGCCGCTGAATTTCTCGCTTTGTACAAAGAGCACTCTCTCGCCACCCTGATTGTCTGAAATGGGTTTTATTTCAAAGACATGTTCGCCATCGAACAGTCCGGGAATCCACAATTGCCCCTTCCAACGAAGTTCATGGCCCGGTTCCGCTACAAGTAATCTCACCGTGAATGAGGCTCCCTTACCGCTTTCAGTTCCCATGTAAACCTTCAACTTCGACCCTAAGCGGCGATCTTTGACTGCCTCCCGTATTTCACCTGGGACAAAGCCTGGGGAGCCGATTAGAAGCTGCCACACCTTATCAGGCGAAGAACCAATCTCTATTTCAGATCGGATCTCTTTCATTTTTCTCACTCATCCCTTCCGAATACGAATGCTACTCATGAGATCGCACTAAGTAATTTAGAGGGAGGGATGAGTTGGTTCGCCAGGGTGTCGGCGCGGGCTAAGAGCCCGAGTGATGAAGGCAAGCTTCCACACGCGGGTGGCAAAGGTGAAGCATTTCCGATGCATTGGAGCTTCCATGACATCGCCAATGCGCCAGCTTGACGAAGTGAAGCCCAATGCTCTAGCTGAATCCAACAGCTTCTGCTGGCCATGGGTAATCTTCAGCCTCAACGACTTCGACCGACCGCGAATAATCGCCCCACAACCTACACAATGAACCTTGACCTTCTTCGACATAGCTTTCACTTCATTTTGCTGGTGAATACTGGGGTAGTATGCCGAATACGTTTGCCATTCTTTGAAAGGTAGCTTCCGCGGCCAGTTTTGCTTCCTGGTTCACTCGCAAACTTGACAAGTTCTTTGCGAGCGCCTTCAGGACGCTGAGGGCTTTGGGCGTGTCGAAGTCGTTGTCCATGTTGCGTTTGAACGCCGATTCAGATTTTTCGAGTAGGACCTGGAGTTTTCTCTCCTGTTTCGGGTTGGTGGGTGGTGGGGCTGTCGTGAAAGCTTGAAGGTTTTTGTTTATGGCAGTCAGTTCGGCCGTGGCCTTCCTGAGTCTGGTTACGGAGAGGACCATGGGTTGCCTGTAATGGAATGAGGCAAAGTAAAACCTCAGTGTGGGGACACCGTATTCTTTGGTGGCGTCGCGTATGCGTACCACGTTGCCTAATGATTTGCTCATCTTGCGCCCTTCCACACTCAACAAACCCGTATGAAACCAGTACCGCACGAAGGGGGCCTTGCCGGTCAAGGCTTCGGCTTGCGCTATCTCGGCTTCGTGGTGGGGGAAAATGAGTTCTGAGGCGCCGCCATGCATGTCGTAGGTTTCCCCGAAATGCGCCATCGAAACCGCCGTATCCTCAATGTGCCAGCCCGGCCTCCCATAACCCCACGGGGAGTCCCAACCTAGGCCCTTCTCGTATTTCCTCCATAACGAGAAGTCTTCGGGGCTGCGCTTCGAGGAGCACAATTCAAGGCGCCTCAAACCGAGCTCTTCATGGCTCTGTCCGGAGAGTTCGCCGAACCTTGGAAACTTGGTCACTTGGAAGTATACGCCGGTCTCAGTCTCGTACGCCACCCCCTTCTTGACCAATCCCGCCACTTGGGCGATCATTTGTGGAATGTAGTCGGAGGCTCTCTCGTACTGGTCCACGCTAGTTATGCCTAGGCTTTGCATGTCTTCTAGAAAAGCTGCTTGATATTGACGCGCCAAGTCGAGCGGGTCCCTTTTGAGTTCCTCCGCTCGCTGCACAACACGCTCCGCCACGTCCGTGACATTCATCAAATAACGCACCCGATACCCCGAATACTTCAGGTAACGGACGATTGTGTCAAAGGCCAAATACGTCCTAGCGTGGCCTAGGTGAAGGTAATCATAGACGGTTGGCCCACAGACAAAGAACTTCACATCCCTGTCCATGGAAGCTGTGAAAAGCTCCTTACGGCGGGACAATGAATTATACACTCTGAGCGGCATCCCCCAATCTTAACCTCCCTTACCGGTGCACCTGTTTTGCCTAACTCGGAACTGTCAAGTTGTCGTCTGCTAATTACTTTCATGCGCCTATTCGCCTAATATGCGGCCGCAACCACAGAGAGAGGAGTCATCAGTCGATGAAGACTTGACAGAACCCCTAACTCCTACCTTAGCCACTTGCCGCCCTGCGCTGCCTAGAATCCAGCTAGAGCCCAGTAAATACCCCTCGGTCATAGGCCCGGCTAACCCATCGAATAGCCGTCACCTGCCGTCCAGAGACCCGCATACTTCCCTAACAGGATGCTCAATTGTATGTTCTTAGGCGCTCAATTGCCATGCTCTGGAAACCCTACGGTTGAAAGAGGGCCATTTGACCCTCAAACATGAACGGTTCCTAGAACTGGCTTGATTGCTAGCTAGGCGCGCGGGGTTTCTTCGGTTGAACGATGTAGTAGTTTTCGTCCACATCAATTTCCAGATCGGGCACGAAAGACAGGACGAACTCGATTAGTTCATCCATGCTGCGCTTACGCCTCTCTTTCAACTGGAGAAAGCCTTGAAGGCTTACCAATCGCTCGTACATGTCGGAGCTAATCTTTATGCTGCGGCTCAAGCGCCTTTTCTTACCAGGTTCGAAGATTCTTGACACTAGTTCTCCCTAGTAGAAATGTGGAACATTCGGCATTTATGATTTTTCCTCCAAGCCCCGTTATATACAAGAAAGGGGGTAAGGGAGGTTTACTGGATTATTGTGGAGACTATGATTCGCGGAGGTGAATAGAAGTTGGCAAAGAAACGCAAGGTTAAGATGAAGCTAGAGGGCCGTGAGGCACGGGATACTACAGAATACGTAGCATAAATCCGCTAAAGCGGGTTCTGCTAGCCGGTTCCACTGGAACTGGCCTGTTCTCCTTTTTGTATTTTCTTAATCTATGGGCTATTCTTGTGTTAACTCAAACGACACGAGGCCGTGCTGTTTGGCTGAATGGATAATGTCTTAAGCAAAATCGGGCGTACGTGGGGGAACACGCGTTGTGTTCGCCTCATGCTGGAATTAGTTGAAGGCCGTATAGCACAATTAGCCCTCCTAATCATTGTGCTTGCCGCGATTTACGGACTATCAAGAATTGCCCAAAAAAGGCAAATGAAGACTCGCGGGATCCCCGGCCTCGAAAGAATCGACGAATGGATAAAGGAAGCTGGAAAACTGGGCCGTAGCGTCTTCTACACGCCTGGAACAGGAGGCGTCACCTCGTCAGACACCTTGGCAGGATTGGCTCTGTTGGACTACGTGGCGAAACATTGTGTTGAACATGGCACTCCGCTGATCGTTGCAACCGCCGACGTGAACGTACAGCAAGTTTCAGAAGATATCGTGAAAAGCGCCTATACTGCGGCGGGCAAAGGAAAAGAGTTCACGGCTGAGACCGTCCGATATATATCTGGTAGGCAGTTCGCCTATGCTGCCGGCGTGATGGGCATTCTTCGGCGGGAAAAACCAGCAGTCAACTTCTTCGTTGGCGATTTCTCAGCGGAGGCACTGGAAATTGCTGAGGCTGGCCGAAGCGAAGCAATATACCAGTTCGGTGGGACCTCCAATGTTGACCAGTTACCTTACTTCATGGCGACTTGTGACCAAACTCTGATCGGCGCAGAATTGTATACGGCTCAAGGTTTCCTTTCTGCTGACCCAGAGGCAACATCAACTTTAGTTGGGCCCGACGCAGGTAAAGTACTAGCCATACTCCTCATACTCTTAGGAGCATTCCTCCTCACCTTTGGTAATTCCATCCTAGTCGACCTATTGCAACTCTGAGGAAATGAAATGAGCGCAAAGAAACGGAAAATGACTCGGGGAGAATTGATTCTCCAGATACTTATTTTCTCGTTGGGATTCTTCTACGCGTTCGTCTATTACGTGAATGTCTCCACACCGGTTGACTTGCAGGCCGTTTCAGACCAGCTCTTTGCATACTTGACTGCGATGCTAACTGCAGCATTCGCTATAGGAATCATCAACCTAACGCGGGTCCACGTGAATAACGTCAAGCTGAAACGCCCCGTCTGGAGGTACAGCATCGTCCTGATCATAAGCCTCTACGGCATGGCGATCATTAGCATGATTTCCTCTCCCTTCGCAATAGACCCTACAGGGGCCGTCATACCTGCCGGGCTCATTGACGCCGTGACCCCAATCTGGGAATTCTTATACTACAAGATCTTAGTTACCATAAACTCCAGCATCTTTTCACTATTAGCCTTCTTCATCGCCTCAGCCGCCTACAGGGCTTTCAAAGCGAGAACCTTGGAGTCAACCATACTCTTGGCAGCGGGCTTGCTCGTCGTGTTGGGCCAGGCGCCAATAATGGACCTAGTTTGGCCGGGTTTCAGCGCGATACGTTCCTGGATTTTGTTGTTTCCAAACACCGGGGGTCAGAGGGGGATATTGATTGGAGCTGCCCTTGGCATACTCGCGTTCAGTGTTCGAAGATTGATTCGTTACCCGTGGGGAAGATAGATGAACCCATCAAACTTACGGTCCGACCCCAGGCTGATCTACTTGCTACTGATTTTGGTCATTACCGTTCCAATACTCACGCATTCTGTCCTGCCTGTTCCTGTAAGCTCAACCACGCAAGCTCTATACGATTTCATCGAGAAGCTGCCTGCTAATAGCCTCGTGGTAGTCAGTTTTGATTATCCGACCAGCGTCGTTCCCGAGCTGCATCCCCAAGCCATAGTTGTTACGCAGCATCTTTTCATGCGACCGCTGAAAGTTCTTTTTGTGGCGCAGTATCAAGACGGGCCGGCATTAGCCGATGCGGTTCTCGATGCAATCGATAAAGGAAACAAAACATATGGTGTAGATTACGCAACGCTTGGTTTCATTCCGAATACAGCCACGTTCATTGGAATGATTACTAACATCCCCCAATTCTTCCCTGTTGACACGCATGGCAACCCAGTGAACACTCTTCCAATTGTCAAGGAGTTCCCGGCCGGCAAGCAAGCCGCGCTAGTCATCACTTTTTCCGCAGGTGAACCAGGTTTGTTGGATTACTTGCAATATTGGCAGAGTAGTTTCAACATTCCAGTAGCGGTCGGCGCCACAGCTTCCAACGCTCCGGGTTACCTGCCCTTCTATAATTCCGGCCAGCTCGTTGGGATCCTAATCAGCATTCGTGGGGCGGCGGAGTATGAAATTCTAATTCACAGAATGGGAATAAGCGGCGCGACCTCAGCCATGGTCGCCCAGTCAACGTCCCACCTTCTGATAGTTGTCATGGTAGTGTTCGGCAATGTTGCCTATTTCGTTGAGAGAGGCAGAAAGAAGGGGGTTGCCAAGTAAATGGTGAACATAATAGACGTCCTTAGCATTTGGGTGGCCGTCTTTGTGACGTTGATGGTCCTTAGCTTTCTGTACAAAGAGAACCCATTTTTCCGATTAACAGAATACGTTTTCATCGGTTTGAGTAGCGGGTATGGGTTCGCCGCGGCGTTGCGCCTCTTCCTCAACCAAGCCATAAACCCCATCGTAAGCGGCAGCCTGGACTTCATAGTCCCAGTCGTTTTGGGCTCATTCTTCTACGCACAATTCACGAAGAAGTATTCGCTACTTTACCGCCTTCCGTTGAGTTTGGCGATCGGTTACGGTTTGGGCGTAACCATCTGGAGTGTAATGCAGGCCTATTTCGTCAGGCAGATCGAGGCCACGATGCTTCCGCTCTTCACCGGAAACTTGTTGACTACAGTAGATAACTTGGTTCTGGTCGTGGGCACCATCCTGTCACTATCCTACTTCATCTTATCACGCGAGCAGACGGGAAGTTGGGGGACCATAACGAGGATTGGAAAATACTTCATACTAATTACGCTTGGCGCCGTTTTCGGTAGCACGGTCCTGGGAAGAATGCAGATCATAATTCAACGCATTCAGTTCCTAACGGGTGACCCAGCCTTTCCTTGGCTCGCACTAAAAATGGGAACTGCGGAAGCGGGAACCTTTGCGCCCTTTGCAATCTTGGTGTTCCTGGTGGTTTTCGGTTTCTACCTTTTCAGGGAACGAAGGAGCAATGCAAACGGTGAAGCGAAGCCCAGACGGGTTAAGGCTTAGATTTCGATAGCTCCTCGATTCGTTCTATTATTCTACCGACATTCTCTTTCTTCATGAACAGACCTGTGTACTTTGGTCCCTGCAGCTCGAATAACCATTCCAGGGGTCCCAGCGCTACGATTGCAAGCTGGGACGCGATGAAGGAGAGCGGCCGCGTGGCCTCCAGGAACATGATTGCGGGTGATTCAAGCCCCTTATCCACGACGAGTTTGGCGATGTTGTTGATTAGCTTCCGTTCTTCTTCCTCGGTCAGGTCGAACTCAGACATAGGCGGTTGATCTTCTAGGCTTAGACGGAGCGGAAGACGGTTTCCTCAGGGTAAACTTCGATGCCCTCGGCGGTTATCCTGTACGGGCACAACCTATCGGTGTGTTTAGCCCCACGCATCTTCCTAACCTCCAAGGCTTTCACGTTCGACTCTTCCACTCTGTACATGTGAAGAACGATAACTCCCTGCGCGAGGAAGGCCTCGGCACCGAACCTTGTCATATCCTGCCTGTCCTCTGGGTTCTCCGCAAGCATTATCGTTGTGAGGTCCATTTCCGTTAGGTCTTTGATTAGGTGCAGTGTCTGTTGGCGTATCTCGAAGTCGTCTTTGTACTGCAACGTGAGCGCTGAAATTGAGTCTATGACGCAACGCTTCGCGTCCACCTTCTTCTTGACTTCCTTTATTGCCGCTATAACTTCATCTAGCTTGAATTTCTCAGCACCCAAGAAATTCTGCCCAAGCGAAGGAGGAACGAAAGTGGTGGTTTTAATTGCACGCTTGATTGGTGAAACATCAACGAAAGCGAGTTTGCCCTGCTTCTCCGCGTCGGAAATTTTCCACCCATACCGTTCACTATTGAAAGTGATGGAGTAGGGAGGTTCATCAAACGTAACGTACATCCCATTCTCCCCGTAATCGCTAAGTCCCTTGTACAGGTATTGCACGCCAAAGGTCGTCTTACCTGTCCCTGGTCCTCCGAGCAACAGGAAGCCGTAACCCCGCGGTAGGCCACCTTCGATAAGTTCATCCAATCCCTTAATTCCGGTCTTAACTCTCTCACTCATAATGGAAGACTCCTCTCAACGGCGAGTAATGCATTTGCCATTAAGTTCCAGTTGGCCAAATAGGGCTATCGGTAAGTTCTTCAGTTCAGTCAGTCAAGTTTCACGAAAGAAAACTGAGGTTCGAGACGTTGGAGCAACTGCGACGCCTGGTTCAGGAACTTGCGTTAGCAGGATACCAGCTCGACCGTTCAGCGTATGATTATCTTAGGTCGATGAACGAACTTGACGCAACAAGGTTCGCTAAGAACCTCCTGATAACGATAGGTGAGACCCCTGAAGCAGGACGAATTCTTACCAAGCAAGAATTGTTGGAACTCACTGAGCCACCGCAGGCGCTCCAAATCCCCGTCCCAGTCTCAGCAACCATTCCGGCAAAGCAAATGTCCTCGAGGTTAGAAATCGTAAGGGACCCTTCCAAAGAGATCGGGACAGGTGGCAGCATCGATGACTTCTCACACTACTTCCGAGATAGATTCCACAAGTTGTCATCAGCCTTTCGTGAACGATACGATGCAAGGGACGCAACAAACATCGCCAATGCCCTAACCGCCGAACAAAATCAGAAAGTGAAATTCATTGCTATGGTTATGGAGAAACGCGAAAGACAAGGGAAACTCTTCTTACAAATCGACGACTTAGAGGACTCAGCCACAGTGCTCGTCTCGGCCGACGCTCGAGCTGCTTACGAAGTGGCGCAGAAGACCCCTCTCGATCAAGTGATCTGCGTTTCCGGCGTACGGGCGAAGGGAGACCTAATCGTTGCAAAGGAGATCTTACTTCCTGACATCCCTGACCACAAGCCACACCTCGCCGACGAGGAGGTTTGGGCAGTGTTGCTCTCAGACCTGCATGCCGGTAGCAAGAAGTTCCTCGGGGCTGAGCTCGCTAGGGTTTTCGATTGGTTGAACCTGAAGATCGGCGGCCCGGACCAACGGGCTATTGCTGAACGAACCAAGTACCTAGTCATCTGCGGGGACATCGTCGACGGAATCGGAATATACCCACGTCAGGAACAGGAATTGGCAATCGTAGACCTCTATGAACAGTATCGTGAAGCCGCAAAGTACGTGGGCAGGATACCTGAACACATTGAAACGGTTGTGCTTCCAGGAAACCACGACCCAGTGAGACAGGCACTCCCGCAACCTCCCATACCGAAAGATTTCGGGGAATCACTCTACGAGTCACGCAAACTTATTTCCTTAGGCAACCCTGCCGAGGTTTCGATGCATGGAGTCAGGCTTCTACTTCACCACGGCCGCAGTCTCGACGACATCATCACAAGCGTTCCCAACATTGACTTCACGCAGCCCGAGAAGGCGATGAAACTTCAACTGCAATGCCGGCACCTAGCCTCGGAGTACGGGAACAGGACAGCCATAGCCCCCGAGAAAGTCGACCACCTAATCATAGAAAACATACCTGACATTTTCCAATCAGGGCACATACACGTCGTCAAATATGAAAACTACCGAGGCACGCAAATCATCAATTCCGGAGCCTGGCAAGCCCAAACCGATTACCAACGCCGAGTCGGCTTGGTTCCGACACCTGGCATACTAACCGCGGTCAACCTACATACGCTACAAGTACGATTGATGAACTTCATGGAAACTTCACCATAGGTTAGGAAAAATAGGAATCATCTGTAATAACATCATATCGGAGGAGCGGATCAAATAGCTTACGCAGGGGACAAGAAGAAACTCAGTGTTTCTGATGTTTCCAGTAGGCGTCGAATGCGGCCCACGAATTCTTGGAACAGTAAGACTCGTCACAGAGCGGAGCGATTAGGCTGAACACCTTTTCTAATGTCAGCGAGCGCCCATTCGCCTATCTCGTCAGTCTTCTTCCTAATCTGCGTAACCGTTTGCCGATTGTGAGACGCGCGCCCCTCGTATGTTTCCGGATGGCCCGCTTCGTTTTTCTTCCAGTATGAGCCCTTCTTTTCCTAGGTCTTCGTTTCCTGCTAACACGCCTTCTTGTTCGTCTTGCCATGGGCGAACATTGCTCAATATGAAGGAAATAAAACTTCGCAGGTTTTATGAGACTAAACTCAGGGGGTGTTTAGGATCCGTTACAGAAGCCTATCCCGGATATTCGCAAAACCAAAATGCATGCCACCCGTCCTGATTCGCCTAACACATCCAGCGGGGTACATGTTTCCTATACTGCAAGTATGCCTCGCCGAATTTCCGCTCGAGATATAATTCTTCGGGTTTCACTGTCCCACGTTCCACAACAAAGAGCAACAGTGGGAAGAGCAGAATCAACCAAAGAACATCCAGGAAAACTGCAATTCCGAGAAAGAAAACAAACATCGAGAGGTAAAGTGGGTTTCGGGTATAACGAAAGACACCCTTCTCGACCAAGGCCGTTGTTGGTTCCCGTGGATCAGGACTAGTATGCGCCCGACGCATTTCAATTATCCCAGAACCGCCGATCAGAAACCCCGGGACGAGTATTATGACCCCTGCTATCTGAACTGAACGGCCAGGGAAGAAGGCTAGTGGAAGAACCCAGTTCAATAAGAACCCTAAGATGAGGATCCCAAAGAAAATCACCGGCGCAGGAACAACCCTAGGGCGGTCAACTTCGGCGTTCAAGATTCTAACCTTCGTTCATTTCGTAAATCCACTGAATCAAGTGTTGTTTGGCGGTTAAGGTTTCATGTGTGTGAGTCTAATGGTGCGAGCGTCGGAATTTGGACTTGTTTCCGCGTGTTTGCGTGGTCAAGACGCTGAGGCCTCTAGCGAGGATGCCGGCGACTCGGATCGGTTCGGGTAATCTGGAAATCATCGCTGCAGATGCAATGGCTTTCTTGGCGAATGAAAGGGGGGCACCATTCACTTCGAAGTATAGTTTAGGTTCTTGCGGAAGTGGTTTGAAGGCGTAGAGGCGTCCAGCATTCCGAACTATGCGCCAGCGCTCTTTCCAATCGCTAAAATGTTTTCGCAAAGCCCGCAGGACGGCTGGGTTGTCCGGCTTCTCTCTACTGATAGCGATAACCGGCTTCCGCGTGGATCGGGTGAGTTGATGGATGTCGACGAGGTTAAATCCTCCGAAAGAAATGCCGGAAAGCATCACAACGTCAAACCGCAAGTTCTTGAGAAGGGAGTTTAGGACGCGGTTGGCGTCCCTCCCATCAACTTCTATGCGTCCGAGTCTGACATCGGAAATAGTTGAGCCCTGGAAGAGTACTGCGACTAGGAGGGCGTATTGCTTCACTCTCCTAATTGCTGGAATTGCCCCGTCGTCGATTCCAACAATTCTTAAGCTAGGATTGGTGTTTCTGGAGGGACTTTGGGACATATCCGAAGAGTCTGCCTGCAAGGTTGTCCTCGGCGTACGTGTCTGTGATCACTCGCGGTGAGATGCCTATTCTTATTTTCTTGGTTCGGCCATACCGGCCGAAACTCACCACCCGCGCATTCAGTATCCCCAGCACGTCCAATTCGTTAATCAGCCCGCTAACCCTACGCTGCGTTAGGGGTTCCAGGTCGCTGTGTGAACAGAGTTCATGGTAGACTTCGTACACGTCGCCCGTAATCGCGCCTGCGGGAAGGTTGTTGCTGAGCAGGAAGGCGCTGACTAAGAGTATCTTAGAATGCGCTGGAAGGGACTTCAATACCTCTGACACGCGGTCGTGTTCAATTTTCTGTTGCGCCAGACGAACATGTTGTTCCACGATGTGTGTGGCACCTTCACGTTCCGCCAATTCTCCAGCCACTCTAAGCATGTCCAAAGCGCGCCGGGCATCACCATGCTCCCCAGCCGCGAGAGCTGAACAAAGCCTCAGGGCGTTCTCATCAAGGCGGCCGTTAATGAAAGCCAGCTTAGCGCGGTCCATCAAAATATCGAAGAGTTCATTCGCCAGGTATGGCCGAAAGACCACCTCCTCTTCACTTAGAGAACTGAGCACCCGCGGATCCAGAAATTCCTTGAAATGAAGATCGTTTGAAATTCCCACGATGCTAATCCAAGAGGAGTTCAAGTTCTCATTGATCCTCGTCAACTCGTAGAGTAGCGAGTCGTCCGCGCTATGCTTTATGAGGGCATCAATCTCGTCCAAAGTAACCAGCAACGCAGTCCGGTCCGCATTTATCCCGCTACAGAACCGGTCGAGCAACTCACCGACTGCAATCCCCGTGAAGGGCACTTCCACGCCCACGGCCCTACAGATCTCAGCAAGCACCCGGTAATTCGTTCCCGCCAAACGGCAGTTTATGTAAGCAATCCTAACCGGTGCTCCAATCTCTCTCGCTTTCTTCTCAAGTTTGTCAAGCACAAATTTCGTGACAATTGTTTTACCGGTCCCCGTTTTACCGTAAACGAACAGATTCGAGATCTTAGACTGCTGAAGCGCGGGAGCTAGCATGCCGGCCAAGCGCTGGATATGTTCGTCCCTGTGGGGTAGGTGGCTGGGCATGTAGTCATGGCGTAAGACATCACGGTCTTCGAAAATGTTGGCGGTCGACAGATATTTGTCGAATAAAGTCTCCATAACATCTACGGTTGGCGTATTGAAACCTCCAATGGCAAAGGTGCTATTACATGTTGAAAACTAGCTAACCATTCTTGTACAAGAAAACCAACAAGAGCAACTGGAACTTCAACCGTAAATGAACCATGGACTCGCAAAAATTGTTGTAAAATCTCAAATGTAACTAGTAAATAACCCCCTCACCCCTACATTTCCACTCCAAATGTAAGAATAACTCGGGGTGTTTGAGAGATTGATTAGAAGAACTCTGTGGTGTTAATGCCTTTCACTGGTATAGCGTAATGCGTTTACTCAATTGTATAATATGCTCTAATTTTCATAAATAGCTGAATTGAGGATTGAGGCATGCTTCAAGGTTTGTCCAGTCGAAATGAAGGGGTTAGGGAGGCCTTTTCTGAATATTATTGGCAGTCTTAACATGTTGTCATCTGTGGAATGTCACAATAACCCCTCTATTTCCACTGTAAGCACAAAATTGCTACTGGAAATCTATGCGTTATCCCATCCACAATTAAGTTCAACTTATTACATGTGAATCGCTAACTGTGTATGTGTTATGAAGAAGCGTATCAAACTAGAATTCTTTGATCGACAGGGTATGAAACATAGCATTGCAATTGAAGGCGAAGTTACAGCCGACAAAGTCAACCACTTGCTAGAGTACGCTGAGATCGTGGCCGGTTCAAATCAGAGAGCCCCATTACTGCCCGGAACCCAGGATAGTAAGATAAGTAGATTGTTGGATGTAATCAACACGCGGCTAGTGGACCGTAGCTTTGATTCACGTGAAATTTTGCAGGCTTACAGGGAAGCTTGGGGGGATGATTTTACGCTCGGGGCCGTATCGACCTACTTGTCCCGTTTGGTTGATCGGGGAACGTTGGAGAGGACTGGTTCGGCGTCCCACTGGTTCTATAAGCTTAAGCCTTCTCCGACTCTTTCTCCGTAACCTCCGTGCCGGCGGGCTGCAGGGCAGAACGGGCCGTCTCGCTCAACTTATACCTGAATGGGGCTCGGTTTGATTCGCGGTCCACATACCCTTCCAAGTACAATTTCTTCATCAGCCGCGAGGTGTGCTCCCTCGACTTCCTTAGCCGTTGCCCTAGTTCGGGCGCCGCCTTCAAGCCTTCAGCGTTCAAAATCATGAGTGTCTCACGCTCCGTGGGTGTCAACGAGGACAGGATGTCTCCTTCACTGACGACGCCACCCAAGTTCGTGCGTTTAGTCGGGGGTTGGACTACTGCACCTATGTGTGGCAGGGAGGCGAACCTAGCTTTCAAATTCTCAAGGTCGGCTACGAAACGTTTGTCATTGCTTAGGACTTCTTCGAGGCGCTTGAGCAGCTGAAGGTTGGACGAGCGAAGCGCCACCTGCTCCCATTCCACCCCACCAATGCGCGTTTTCAAGTCATCCACCTCACTCTGCGCTTGGCTGACGACGGACTCGGATTGCTCAATGCGGGACGTAAGGGCGTCCACAATTACGTTGATGATTGAGGCTGATTCCATAAGGGCCTGCTTACTTTGTTTGAAGGCGTGGACAGCCTTGGCTGCTAAGAGGACGAGGATTACGAGGACGGCGGCAGAAACTGCGTCCACAGCGATTGTGAATGGGTCCAAGGTGGATGAGACCTTACCGATTAGGTATTTCAAAGTCATTTACACGTGTGATGTCACACTGGTCGTTTGACGTCACAATGATGACGCGGTGATGAAAGTATGATGCCCTCTCATATCACAACCTCACGAAACCAGGTTCGCTATGGCTAGATGGAGCTGAGAAAGTCTCATTTTTAGCCTTTCGCAATGTTTGACTTCATTATCGTGATGTTGGGTGGACGCCTGAAGCTCGATGGATATCACGTGATGTCACGTTAGAGCTAGAACTCTTAGCCTTCGAGAGTGTCCTTGAAGCTTTGACGTTTGGCTAGGGCGGAAATGCTGTCGCGAAGCCTTTGATTCAGTTGTTCGATAGCTTCATGGTCTGTTTGGCCAATTTGTCTAGCTTGTTGGATGTAGCCTTGGATTGTGTCAGAGAGCTCCGTGAACGGTTGAAGAGAGGGCGTATCGAAAAGCCCTACGTACCCAAGGAGAAGAATGGTGTAAATCGAGCGAATCACATTGTTTTGGGCTTGAATTAAGGTCCGATTATAAGCGCCACGGCTGACACGTCTCCCGGAGGGCCTAAACAGGCGCCTATGCGCCTTCAATGCCCCTTTTTCGCTTGAGAGAGAATCGGCGAGAATTGTCTCTAACTGGGGCAGAGTCAGTTGGCTGCTTCGGAGAAGCAGCTTGGTAACGGGATCGCTGAGCGTATCACGAATTGAGGCACGAGCCTCTGACACCATATCGGGACGGTCAGACGTATGAACAGCCTCATGGATACGGTTTTGTATTCGCTTAAGGCTTTTTCGACAACTTGGACTTAACCTACAAAGTTGCCGCCGAGAAATTGTTCCGTTCCATGATGCCTCCCCATTCTGCAATGGTGATGTTGAAAGTCATGGAATCTGCAATCTTGAAATACGGCGGGATTCATGTCGCCTCCTGACAAAGAAGGGGATTCTAGTTGGGTAGGCGTAGGAGAAGAGTCGTCAAGGTAGTCAAGAAGAAACTTCCATCCGTTTTCACTTGCCCCTCATGTGGCGAGGAATCAATACGCGTCAAATTGCCCCAGGGGCCCGGCCCTGCTATCGTTCAATGCGGCGCATGTGGACTCAAACGTGAATTCGAAGCCACACCATCCAGCCAGATTGTCGACATATACTGCATGTTCACGGACTCCTATTACTCAAAAGAGAAACCGCCCGAAACCCCTCAGCAAACATCGTAACCTCCAACGTACTCGTATAATCAGTTGGATCATCCAGCCTCTCAGTGTTAAATTACGGTTAGCCCTTCTGTAAACTGGGCTAGCCTAATGGCAGCAACTGTTCTCAGCGAGCACGATGCGTATTTCCAACGCCTCAAAGAGCAGTTGGATAGAATTTACGATCTTGCTAGGCAGGCGAGGGCGAAAGGGTTCGACCCCTCACCAGAACCTGAATCCCTACTGACCCATGATGTCGCAGAGCGTGTCGAGAAGGCTGTTGGCCCAGTTGGAGTAGCGTCCCGAATCCGTGAGCTCTCGGATGTCATGCAGCGCGAGCTTGTCGCGCTCAAGATTGCTGAGGAAATTGCCCTCGGCAAGTATGGAGGTATAGAGGAAGGGGCAGCGGAGCAGGCTGTGCGGACCGCTTCAGCCATACTAGATGAAGGGGTGACCGCGGCGCCGATAGAGGGAATCTCCAGCGTCCGCATTAGAACAAATCAGGATGGGAGCAGGTATCTTGCGGTCTACTTTGCCGGCCCCATAAGGTCCGCAGGCGGCACCGATATGGCTCTTATTCTCGTTATCGCCGATTACGTTCGCCATCAACTCGGCTTGGGTAAGTACAAGGCTACGGAACTTGAAGCGAAACGATTCGTGGAAGAGCTCCGCATCTATGAGAGAGAAGTCGCCAGATTTCAATTCAAAGTCTCGGATGAGGAGTTGTTCAACGCCATCATGCGGCTGCCGGTGGAGGTTAACGGGGTTGAAACCGACCCGGTCGAGGTGAGCGCGTACCGAAATGTTCCGAGGGTAGATACCAACAGAGTCAGGGGTGGGGCGCTCAGGGTCGTTCACGATGGTTTGATTGGGAGAAGCCACAAGGTACTGAAGATTGTCGACAGTCTCGGTATCGAAGGGTGGAGTTGGCTGAGGGAGATTAAGCCCCCCGTCGCTGAGGCGGAGGAGGCGCGTGAGTTCATGTTCATGGAGGACGTTCTCGCAGGCCGGCCGATATTCTCCTTCCCACAGTTCACAGGAGGCTTTAGGCTTAGATATGGACGGGCTCGAAACACGGGGCTTGCGGCCATCGGGCTCCATCCATCAACTATGCTGGTCCTTGGAAAGTTCATTGCAGTTGGGACGCAATTGAGGCTTGAGAAGCCTGGAAAAGCGGGAATTGCTGCGACGGTCGACTCCATCGAACCCCCAATCGTGAAACTGAACGACGGATCCGTCGTAAGGCTCTTCGACCCTAAGGAAGCGGAAAGGCTGCTTAATTCAATCAGCAAAATCCTCTTCCTCGGTGACATTCTTGTGGGGTTCGGGGAATTCCTTGAGAACAACCGCCCCCTGCTACCGTCGGGTTTTGTTGAAGAATGGTGGCGTGAACTCGTTAGGCTTGAGGCTGCGAACTACGGCGGCCTTGAGGCTTTCGCGAAACATGTCGGTGTGAATGGAACCGAACTGATCGATTGGGTTGCAGACTCAGGTGGAACCTTCCCAACCACCGAGGACGCACTGCGCATCGCGAGACACTCCAAAATACCGTTACACCCGAGGTACACGTACTTCTGGGAGAATATTGCCCCCCAAGACTTCGACCAGTTACGCTCTAGGCTGATGGACAAGGGCCAAACAGAAGCCTCCCCTAGGCGAATCGTGACTAGGAAAGAACCCCTAACCAAGGCTATTCTGGAGAACCTCTGCATCCCACACAATGTCGACGGCGAATCCATTGTAATCGAGGCGGAGGCGCCCATACTGTACGAATGCCTCGGCCTGTCTTCCCCTGCGAAACCACTTGAGGGTGGAGACGTCTTCCAAAAGATCGCCCAAGCATCGGCCATACAAGTGATGAGGAAGGCCCCGGTTTACGTGGGCGCTAGGATGGGGCGGCCGGAAAAGGCAAAACGGCGGGAAATGCGGCCATTAGTCCACTGCCTCTTCCCAGTGGGGTTAGCTGGGGGCCCAAGGAGAAGTATCGTGGAGGCGGCCACGGAGCATTCTGTTATTTCCGTCGAAATAGCGTATCGTAAATGCGGCGGCTGCGGCAACATAACCCACCTCAACTTCTGTGAAAGATGCGGCGAGAAAACCGCGAAAGTTTTTGTCTGCCCGAAATGTGGCGCTGAGGGCGCCAACAAGACCTGCCCCAACTGCCGGAGCATTTCGCGAGCGTACACGGAGAGAAGTGTGCCGCTTAGAGACTTGTTGAATTCAGCGGAAAGAAAACTCTCCCTGACGGTGATCCCTGAGGCTGTGAAAGGAGTGCGGGGGTTGACTAACGATGCTAAAGCCCCAGAACCCCTCGAGAAAGGCCTACTACGCGCGAAACATGACGTATCCGTCTTCAAAGATGGGACGGTTCGCTTTGACGCAACCAACGCGCCCCTCACACACTTCAAACCGGCCGAGGTCGGCGTTGAGGTTGAGAAACTTCAAGCGCTAGGCTACAACGTGGACATGAACGGCGAACCCCTCAAGTCGGCCGAGCAGTGCTGCGCTCTCAAAGTGCACGATATCATAGTGACCGAACAGTGCGGCGACTATTTTGTCAGGGTTGCAAAGTTCCTCGATGAACTACTACAAACCTTCTACGGTCTACCCCCATTCTACCAAGCAAGAACGAGGCAGGACATAGTCGGCCAACTGGTCGTCGGCCTCTCACCCCACACCTCAGTCGGAGTCATAGGCCGCATAATCGGCTTCACCCGCGCCGCCGTCTGCTTCGCACACCCCTTCTGGCACGCTACCAAGCGCAGGGATTGTGACGGTGATGAGGATTCTGTTAGCTTAGCTTTGGATATTTTGCTGAATTTCTCGAGGCAGTATCTGCCTTCAAGGATTGGGGGTATTATGGATGCGCCGCTCTTGTTGTCGGCGGCCATCAAGCCCAGCGAGATTGCACGTCAGGCCTTCAACCTTGAAACCGTGCAGCGCCTACCACTGAAATTTTTCGAGGAGACGCAGATACGTACGGATCCGAAGGCGTTGACGGGGTTAATCGAGACGGTGCAGAAGAAGCTTGGCTCCGACGCCGTCTTGGGATCGCTTGGGTTCACGCATGACACTCATGACTTTAACAGCGGAAACCTGGAAAGCGTGTACAAGAAGCTGGGGTCGATGCTCGACAAGTTGACTCTGCAACTCAAGCTCGCCGAGTCAGTTAAGGCGGTGGCAGCGGGGGAGGTTGCGAAACGAGTTCTCTCAACACATTTCATGCGGGACTTGACCGGAAACCTGAAGGCTTTTGCCAGTCAGCGGTTCCGGTGCACTAAATGTAATGCGAAGTATCGAAGGATACCGTTGAAGGGGGTCTGCCCCCGTTGCGGCGGCAAACTATCCCTGACTGTCTACAGGGGCAGCGTGGAAAAATACTTGACCGTAGCGCAGGATCTGGTCAAGCGATACAATCTAGGCAAATACCATGAACAACGCCTACTCCTCCTCCATGAGGAAATTAATTCACTCTTCAACGAACAGGAGGAAAAGAAGAAACAACCTACGCTCGCGCAGTTTGTGTGAGATGATAGCATGCCAAAGGCCCCTGCGTTCCATCCCAAAGCCTACCTAACATCAAAAAGGAACGTCAAGGCGGGATTACTTTCCCGTTCGAAAATCCTGGTCGTTCTTGAGAGGGAGCTGAAAAGCGCGAGTGCCATAGCGAAAGAAGCTTCCCTATCGTACGAATGCGTCACATACCATCTGAAGGCGTTGAAAAAAGAACGGTTAGTAGACAAGTTGACCAAGACGAAGCCATTCACCTGGGGGCTCACCCCATTTGGGCAACAGAAGCTGCCCACGTAACGCGACGCCTTAGAGGCTGCATGCATTCAGGGCGAAGGATGGCGAACCCGATGGCATTTCATGAACACACTAAATACGAGCCTACCCATACTTCCTCCATCTCAGAAAATTAATGCCGGCGAAACGTAATGCAAACAGAAGTCAAGTACCATCAAAAACCAGAACTAAACAACCCCGTAATGATTTGCGGGCTTCCAGGGATCGGGTCAGTGGCTTGGCTTGCTGTCAGCCACCTCCAGAAGGAGTTGAAAGCAGAACTTTTCGCTGAGGTTTTTTCTCCCATGTTTTCGCCGAAGGTTTGGCTTACGGATGAGGGGGTAGTGCAACTGATGAAGGGGGAGTTTCATTTTTGGAAGAACAACGCTGGCGGAACCGACCTGTTGCTCTTCTCGGCAAATGAGCAGCCATATTCGCCTGAGGGACAGTATGAGCTGGCTGAGGTTGTTCTGGAAATGGGGGAGAAGTTTGGCGTGAGAAGGGTCATCACGATGGGGGGGATGGCTACGGAGAGGTTCACCGAACAACCGAAAGTGTATGTCGGCGGTACGGATGTTGAGCAGGTGAAGGAATTGGAGGGCTTTGGTGCCGTAAAGCTTGCAGGGGGCGCGATAACAGGAACAAACGGCCTAATTTTTGGGTTGGCAAAACCAAGAAAAATGCCTGCTATCTGCCTTCTGGCCGAAACTCCCGGTTACCTAACCCTAGACGCAAACGCTGCAAAAGCAGCTTTGCAGCTCGCATCCAAGCTACTAAACATCCCGTTCGACGTGGCAGCGTTGGAAAAGCAGGCCAAAGAGAACGTGGAAGCAGTGAAACGCGCGAAGGATCTATCCCGAGGAACCTTCCCACCCGAGGCTAAGAAGGGCGGCGAGAGAGAACTCTCGTACGTAAGCTAACTCGCCCAGTGTTCGCGATGAAGGTCATGTGCAACCAATGCGGAAAGGTGCTAGATCTTATGGGGGCGACATCCTTCGCATTGGAAGAATCCGGACAACTGAAAACATACCATTTCTGCACAGATGGCCACATGATGGAATTTGCCCGAAAGAAAGGGTTTCCATTAGGCAAGGATTAACTGCCCGCGCAACCCCATACTGGCTGCCGTAAGGGCAGGATTATTGGATGTCAGCCTCCGAAGATTTGAAGTCAGCCTCCACAACTTTCGCTGCGTTAGGTAACGTTGTGCGGCTTCGCATTCTACTGATGCTGATGGATAGCAAGAAACCCTTGCACATTACTGCTGTCGCGAGCAACCTGAAAATGGATTACGGCGGGATTTACAGACACGTCGAAGTTCTAACGGAGGCAGGTCTCATACAGGTCTATGAGGTGGGTAGGTCGAGGGTTCTCTCACCTCTCAACGTGGATCTTCTGCGCGACCTCGTTTCGAAAGCGAAAAGCTTCAGCAAAAAGCGATGATCTAAGCCTATAATTGACATGACTTTATGATTATTTAGTGAAATTGTCATAATGTAAGGGTATTGTTATAATGTAAGGGTTAAGTAGTTGTGACTTATTGTGCGCACAATTTGTGGTTTCGTTGGCCGACGGACTGTTTGCCAGGCGAAGCGTGGCGTTAACTGGTGCGGCCGTTTTTGGGAGCTTGGCGGCTCTAACAACAATTGTGCTTCCCGCCAACATTCAGCCCGCATTCCCATTATTGAGCTTCCTACGTTTTGATCCGGCTGAATTGTTCGATGTCCTAGCCTTCCTAATCTTCGGGCCTATACCCGCGCTGATAACCGCCACCGTTCACTGGGCAATCCTTGCAGAAACTGGAACTAATGGTATCTTGGGCCCGACGGGGAAGTTCGCCGCAGTCTTGTCGACGCTGTTAGGGCTATGGTTAGGAAGCATGGCATATCGGCGCATAGCACAAAAAAGCACTCGCACTTCTCTGGCTCTAGGCACGATGCTGGGTTTCGCAGCTTTAGCTCGTGTCGGGTTGATGCTTGTCGTGAACTATTTCATTTTCACGTACATTGGGCCAGTTATTTTTGGAATCAATTACCTCGGCTTCAGCCAAAAATCGCTAGCCGCGGTGGGAATGCAGTTCGCGAACTCTTCGCAGGTGCTTTGGGCGATGCTCCTCTTCACGAGCATCTTCAACGGCTTGCACGCCGCCTTCTCCGTGGTAATCCCATGCTTGATTTTCACGCCCTTGAGTTTGAAGGTTCCTGAAATCGCCTCAGGCCATCCTTGGATTAGCAAGTTCACATCCCACTAGCGAAACGTTCCCCACTGAAACTGCACGGTCCTTTCCTTGATCGTTGCCTTAGCAGGAGGAGTTGGAGCAGCAAGATTCCTCGAAGGCCTAATTCGAGTAATTCCCCAGAAAGAAATCACGATCATAGGAAACGTCGGCGATGACATCAACGTCTACGGCCTCCACGTCTCCCCAGACTTGGACATAGTCACTTACACACTCGCCGGCCTTTTCGACAAGAGAAAAGGCTGGGGCTTTCGAGGCGACACATTTCATTGTCAAGCGTTGCTTCGAAAGTACGGTTTCGAAACCTGGTTCAACCTGGGCGACCGCGACCTAGCAACCCACATCTATCGTACGGAAGAACTTCACCGAGGCAGGCGGCTGTCGGAGGTTACTGCAGACCTAGTTTCGCGTTTGGGGCTTCGAGTGAAGCTGCTTCCTGCAAGCGACGATCTGCTCCAAACATACGTACTTTCTGGAGGTCGACAAATGCACTTCCAAGAATATATGGTAAGACGAAAGACGAAGCCAAAGGTTCAAGGAGTAGTTTTTCGCGGCACTGAATCCGCCAAGCCAGCAAAACATGTTGTCGAATCGATTGCGAGAGCAAGGGGCATCATTGTCTGCCCAAGCAACCCGATTGTTAGCATCGGCGCAATCCTCGCCGTTCGTGGCATCAAGTCCGCGCTCAGGAAAACTACGGAGAAGGTTGTTGGAATCAGCCCAATCATTGGCGGTAAGACAGTGAAAGGGCCAGCTGACAAATTGATGAAGGCAGTGGGGATCGAGGCGAGTGCACTTGGAGTAGCCGAATGTTACAACGGTTTCTTGGACACGCTCATAATCGACCGCCTCGACAGGGAACTTGCACCAGACATCAAAGCCACCGGAGTTAAACCGATTGTAACGAACACGCTCATGAAAACAATGGCTGACAAAGTTCGTTTGGCGAAAGTTGCAATAAGTGAATTCAGTCGTTGAAAACTCGTTCACGTCAAGTGGGGCGTGTAGATGCTATAGTCCCCTTGAACGTTCTCAGAAAATCGAAAGCACGACTTTCACCCATCCTTAGGCCGGCTGAGAGAGAGCAATTAAGTGTTGCAATGTTGAAAGACGTTCTCTCCGCCTTGCGGATGGCGAAGCGGATTCATTCGGTAACAGTTGTTAGCGCCGATAAGGGCGTGCGTAGAATCTGCAAGCGTCTCGGGGCTAGTTTTCTCTGGGAGGGGAGAAGGCGTGGCCTCAACAGGGGGGTCAAGTTAGCTGTTAGACATGCTCAGCGGAGAGGTGCTTCCTCCGTCCTTGTGATTCATTCGGATCTCCCGCTTCTCAAACCACTGGAAATTGACACGTTCCTCAAGCGGTCCGAGGGATGTTCAGTGGCGCTTACACCATCCAAAGACCGTGATGGAACTAACGCCCTGCTCATGAGTCCCCCACAGGTGATCCGCCCAGTCTTTGGCAAAGACAGCTTCCGCAAACACCTGTCGCTGGCCAGGAGGAGAAAAGCCCGCAGCAGAGTGTTGCTGTTCAATGGCATTGGTTTCGACGTTGACACGCCAAGGGATCTCATTGAGTTGATGCGGCGGCCGTTGCGGAATGAAACCGGCCGAGTCCTACGAATGTTTCGAAAACCGACTTAGCGGTGCACCGAAAGATACTCAGGGCAAAACAATTTAGAGGCAAGCGGGTGAGTTTGGGTGGGGTGTTTGAATTAGCATCGCCTAGGGAAAGCCACGATAAAGTGCTCCAGCTTCTGGAGCAGCATACTAAGTGGTTTTCAGAATCAATTCCGCTGATTGCATCGGAGAACGTTCCCAGCCCCGCGGTTCGCGAAGCTATAGTTTCAGACTTCGGGAATCGCTACGCGGAATAGGCTTAAGCCGATCAGGCTTAGGCCTCCGTAGGGATGGGTTGGGGAACGCGTATACGCGGGCTGCGTATACATAGACCAAGTTGAGAGGCTCTGCATAGACCTAGCAAAGGACCTATTCCGGGCCGAATTCGCGGACGTTAGGCCAGTCTATGGGGTTTGCGCAAACCTCGTGGTTTACACCACTTTCACAAACCCCGGCGACCGCATGCTCGCTTTAGCTATACCAAACGGCGGCCACATCTCGAGTGGGCGCAAAGATTTCTCGGGAACTGCAGGCTCGGTCCACGGCTTGGAAGTAGAATACTTTCCCTTCGACCGTCATGAAATGAACATCGACGTCGACAAGGCGAAGCAGAAAATCGAGAAGATGGTCAAGGAGGAGAATAAGCCGCCCAAACTTGGGATGTTTGGTGCAAGCCTCTTCCTCTTCCCCCAACCCCTGAAGGAGCTAGCTGAGTCATTACATAATGTTGGTGCGACCGTCGCCTACGACGCGGCACATGTTGCGGGGCTCATTGCGGGAGGAATCTTCCAAGACCCACTGAGGGAAGGTGCCGACGTAGTATGCCTGAGCACCCACAAAACGCTCTTCGGCCCGCAGGGAGGGGCGGTACTCTCCTTCGAGAAATACGCGGAGCAAATCAAGAAGGCAACGTTTCCGTCAAACACGAGCAACCACCACCTGCATCACCTAGCTGGGAAAGCGGTTGCTTTCGCGGAAATGTTAGAGTTCGGAAAACAGTACGCTAAGCAAGTTGTGGCTAATGCCAAAGCCCTGGGTCAAGCGTTGCATGAACGAGGCCTTAACCTTCTGGGCGAGCACAAGGGTTTCACTGAGTCGCATCAAATCGCAGTCGACGTATCCAAGTATGGCTTGGGGGGAGACATGGAGAGAGCACTTGAAAGCGCCAACATAATCGTCAACCGCCAACTATTACCCGGGGACATTCAAGCGGGAAGGCACTACCAAAACCCAGGCGGCATCCGCATCGGCACCTCGGAAATCACCAGGATCGGGATGAAGGAGAACCAAATGGTCGAAGTGGCTGAGCTAATCAAGAGAATCGTCATCGACAAGCAGGACCCTAAGAAAGTGAAGGCCGATGTGCTAGAGTTTAGGAAAGATTTCCAGAAGGTTCACTACTGCTTCGAGAGCGCAAAGAAAGCCTACGAATACATCAAAGTACGGTAATTGGTGGTTCGAGGATAATTACGAATCCTAAGGTCACCGTCATAACTGGAGCGAGTAGCGGCATAGGTGCCGCACTAGCGAAAGAGCTGGGGGCCGGGGGCCACCGGCTAGTTCTCGGAGCCCGCCGAGAAAAGGAACTGAAAAATGTCGCAGCACATGCTGGAACTGAAGCAATCCCAGTCGTCACGGATGTTACTCGCCGGCGGGACGTCGAACATTTACGCGATGTTGCAATTGAGAAATTCGGTCACGTTGATGTTTGGGTGAACAATGCGGGCCGCGGCTCTGGGAAGATTGTGATGGAGTTGACGGAGGCGGAATTGGATGAGATGATTGCTGTTAACCTGAAATCCGTTTACTATGGGATGCAGGCCATCGTTCCGCATTTTCAGCAGAGGGGCGAGGGACACCTCATCAACGTATCCTCCTTCCTGGGAAGGGTTCCTTTGGCAACCTACCGGTCCGCCTACAATGCGGCTAAGGCGGGGGCGAATATGCTAACCGCAAATCTGCGCATGGACCTGAGGACGAAATATCCACGGATACATGTTTCATTAGTTTTGGCGGGGTTCGTTGATACCGATTTTCACAAAGTCGCAGCCACCCCTTTCCCCGTAAAGGCGGGAACCCGCGTCGGCGAAGCGGTGGTTCAATCCGCTGAAGAGGTCGCCGAGCAGATCGCATCCCTCATAGAGCATCCAGTCGCGGAACTCTACACCAACCCAGGCCTCAGAGATCTTACGGTGCGATACTATCAAGACGTAGGCGCATTCGAAGAACGAATGGGCCAAAGATAGTCTATCAACTTAGACGGCTCTAGATTGTTGTGTGGTTTCGATGCCGGTTCTACGCCCAGGGGAAGTGTACAAGGAGGTTGTTTTGAGGGATGGTAGGAAGGCGGTTCTTAGGGTTCCTGAGTGGGGTGACCTGGACGACTTCCTAGGTTTGATAAACGGGTTAGTTGACGAACACGCCGACATTCTAAGAAGCACACACTCTACGCGGGGTGAGGAGGTTGAATGGTTAGCGGACCGGTTGACCGCGATAGAGAAGGGCAGCCTCATCGCGTTAGTTGCGGAAGTGAACGGGAGGGTTGTTGCAAGCTCGGACGTCGCCCAGAGGACTCCGGAAAACCCGCAACACAATCATGTTGGAGTCCTTGGCATCGCCATCCTCAAGACCGCCAGGGGGCTTGGGCTCGGAAAAGTGTTAATGGATTCACTCCTTAAACTCAGCAAAAAAGCAGGTTTGAAAATAATAATCCTGGACATGTTCGCCACTAACAAGGTGGCAAGGCGCCTATACGAAAAGGCCGGATTCGTAGAGGTCGGGAAGATACCTAAAGCCATCAACCAACACGGAAAATACATTGACCTGATCCGGTTCGCCATCGAAACCTGAAAGCAGATTTGACTATTAATTTACGTCTAGAACAGTTTGTCTTTGTCCATGAGCACTTCGCCGTCTGAGTATCTCTGGCCGTACATTTTCCTGATGATGAGAAAACGCCTGGTCCTCTCCGCTAGTGGTTTTTCGAATATTTCAATTACTCCGTCGAAGAAGTCGATGATACTTTGCGTTTCCTCCTTTGTTGTGGTCAAGGGGTTGAGGGTCGCTATGATCGTGAAACCCTCAGCCTTGCGTTTTCCGACAAAATCCGTTAACCACCTCCGGGTTAGGACGGACTTATGGCGAAGCAACAAATCAGATAAAATATCTATGATCATAATCCGCTTGGTGGCCTTTTCCTTTGCGATAACATCCTTGAGGGCTAGAGCCAATGATATGTTGGCGTCGTTAAAGTTCTCAAAGCTCGGTATCTTCAACAGGTTCGGGCCATGGATGATTCTGTCCGCCTGCGGGGATAAGGCGTAGAACCCGTTCGGGTACCTAGACGTCAGGTCCTCGGTCCTGCCGATATCATTCGAGAGAAAAATCGCTAACTTTCCAGATGATAAGGCTGAGTTAACGACTCTCCTCAGGAGCAGGTCCCTCTCATCATAAGATGGAGAGACGATGACGACACCGAATTTTTCAGGGATGCCCCCACCCAACGCCTTGTCCAAGTCCGCGTAACCCGTCGAGACGATTGTTGGTGCTTGAACGACCTTTGGCGGGACGATGGTCTTTGCGGGAACGATGGGTTGCGGTGAAACGGTGTCTTTCCTAGGTACTTGAATCACTGCTGGGCGTGGTGGATGCTCCTCTATCCTCCTTTCCTCTTTCAAGGTGGCTCGTGGGTGTTCCTCTTTCAATTTGGCGGCAAGAGATGGCTTTCTTCTTCTCGCGACAACCAAGACACCGGCGACTATCGCGACCGCAGCAGCTACGAGCAAACCTAAGCTCCCAAACGGAAGACCGACCTGGCCAACTTGGGGAATCGTTGATGTCAAAATCAATAACTTGGTCGTGGATTCAGTAGCATTACCGTATGACGCAACCAACGTTGTGACGGCTGTCCGTATTGACCAGGCGCCCGCAACGAATCCAGGACTAAAATTGAACATCCATGCAATGAATTGTCCGGCCTCAGGGGCAACCCAGTCTCCCTGACCGGCGACACCTTTTTGGTGGTACAGCGCTTGGAATTGGAAGGTGGGCGCTGTGCCTTCACTGTTACAGCCGGCATTATCGGCCTTAGCAAAAGCGGTTGTGATGTAGAAATCAGACGGAAGAGTGCCAAAATTAGTCCAATTTACATGAAAACTCTGCGCCGCGATTGCATTAAACTCGATTTTTTGATAGGGTTTTGATAGGGCTCCAGATCCGCAGGTACTGAGGTCGAACTCAATCGGTCTGGAACCTTGACTACCGAGATAGCCAGACGTGGTCTCTGTAACGTAACTGGTTGTAGCAGCGTAGGTGTACAGTACCGTGGTCGTGGCTTGGGTTGTAGAGGTTACGTAACCCTGGCCCGACACCTTTGGCGGCATAGCACTGAGTGCTGGAAGCAGAGCTAGAATCAGCAGAAGAGCGAAAGCGATGCGGCACCAGTGCATGAAGACGCCTTGCTATCGATTCGCATTTAATTCTTGGGACAGACGAGACGTCAGGCTATAACTCATGGCATGTTCTTGGTTCTTTCCGAGTTGGGCATTCGGACCTTCAGGATTTTGAATCCTAATTGGACTGCTGGGCCTATGGCGAGGGCGGATACTAGCGTTCCGAGCCATGCGGGCCCCCCTAGCAACCAACCGACCACGACCACGCTTATCTCGATTATTGTGCGCGCGATTCGCACGCTAGTTTTCCCGAGGCGTGACAGCGCGAGCATCAAAGTGTCCCTCGGCCCAGCCCCAGCGTTCACTCCAATGTAGATCGCGGTCGCAAATCCCATGATCAAAACGCCGAGGAGCAGGTATCCCAACTGAACGAGGACGGAACCGGGAACAAGCGGAACGTAGGGCCTCAGGACGTCGACCCATACGCCGATGAAGATCATGTTCGCGACCGTCCCCCAACCCAACGGCTCTTTGAGGGCTACGTCGACGAGAATTATGATGAACGCGACGCCAATGTTGGATTCGCCAAGCGTGATCGGTAAATGGTACGTTAACGCCATTTGGAGAACGTCCCAGGGGTCCAAGCCTAGGCTCGCCTGAACCATCACATCAATCGCCAACCCGAAGAGCAGAAAACCAATTTGAATAACGAAGAAGTCCCAGGCGAACCGCCTCCAACCCACCCAACTGAACTTGAAGAACCTACTGTTCATGGTTCGCAAGTCTGAACACCTGCCCGCAGAGTCTCCATTCTTCCATGGCGCATTGTCCGTTAGGTTTCGTATGGGGGCGCCTTCCAGCTGTGTTCTTCATATAGATGTGCCAGTCTTGGTGGGAGCGGTTCCCTTGGGTTCCCGCATCTTGCTCTGCATCTGTTTGATTGCAGGAGTACTGCTCATGATGATTTCAAGTTCCAATGTCGCGGCGCAAAGCTGCCAAAAGGTGACCGTTTCATCCAATTATCCTGAGCAGGCCGCTCCGAAAGAACAGGTACAAGTGACTACGACCATAGCCGGCTCATGTACCTCGGGCCCCGAAGACTACTTCTCGGTGAGAGTGGATGTTACGGATCGTGTTTCCAAGGCTCTACTCTCATCGAACAGCGGTCCGATAGGCTACAGTACCACCAATTTCTCAGTGAACGTACAGAATTCAGTGACAACGCCAACAGGCAATCTGACGTGGCTAATAGAAATCGATAGTTACCTGATTATAGACGCGCAGGAATCCCATTTGAATTCAACAACAGGCAGGATTCAAGTTGGCAGCACGCCCATACCTGAATTCCAGGCCGCCCAACCGATCGTACTCCTACTAGCATTAGCCGCAACATTAAGCCTGAACCGACGGAAACTTCCCAAATAACGCGGGGGGCCAACTTTTCCGCGGACTGTGCGCCTTGAATCGCTTCCTCACATGCCCTGCCTTCCTGAGGAAGAATAAGGCCGAATCCCAAATTCGATCAGCTCGTTTTCTTACCTAAACGAACTGGCAGAAAACATCTGTGCGCACCATTAGCCCCGCACACACTATCCTAACACAAACGAAAATTTCTTTAGAGAAGATTCACGATAGTTACTCGAAGATGATGAAATGGCACCTAATCCTTTGAGGATAGGACAATCGAACTTCGGAAGTTCTGTGACGCAGCTGACTTCAAGCATCGCTGGATATCCTGCCCTGGAGGTAGATAACCCGAGCCCCAAGAGTGGTCAGGCCATCCTGGGATTATCCACAGCAAAAAGCGGAGACAACACTGGTGTGTATGGGCAGTCCGACTCGACCGGTGGAACAGGAATTCTTGGAATTGCGATCTCAGCAAGCGGCCTGAGTTTTGGCGTACGGGGTGAGGCATTTTCCACCGAGGCATAGCGGTCCGTGGGGTTGCAAGCGGAAAAACTGGCGCGAATTTCGGCGTTCATGGTGCAGCCCTGTCAAAGAAAGGGGCTGGCGTTTTGGCAGAGCACATGAAGAAAGGAGACGCTCTGCACTGCGAAGGTCACGCGATGCCGACCACTGACAACAAGTTCAATCTAGGTGATTCGAAGAGGCGTTGGAGACACCTTCACGCGAAAACCATAACGTCCGGCGACCTCGTATTCGATAACGGTGTAAAAGCCACCGAGGACGGAAACGGACTTGCCTTCACCAATGCGAAAGGAACAAAGATCGCGCGATTGGACTCCAAGGGTAATCTACACATTAAGGGAAGAGTAATCAAAGACCTCTAGCACTCAAGGTCAATTCGCCTAAGATCCCGACGCTAACATTCAGTTGAATCAAACCAAAACGAAGTAGTCGAGAGCGCAACGTAACCTCCCGTATTTTTCTAGCGCGCACACACTGAATTTCACGCAGACCAATCGGTCGTACTCCTCCTAGCCTTAACCGCAATATTGGGCCTGTACCGACGGCAGCTTCACAACTGACGCGGGGAAGATGGCGTTTGTCCGTATCTCGTTCTTCAGGTGGTTTGACGATTCGCTGCTGCGAGTAGCTTGGCAAGAAAGTGGGTAGAAAAGGGCGAGGAGTTCGCTTGATTCTACTAGGCCTTAGGGCGTTCGAAAGACACATTACTTTATACCTGCAAATTCCGAAACACGTTTCGAACACTATCGGCGCAGGCAGAATGGATAAGTTAAAACCTAGAGCATTTGTTTCGTTTCTTTTGCTTCTAGCAATATGCATTTCATTATTGTCTATACCAAACGCGAACAGTCAATCAGCCGCGGTAACGACCACGACTACTATTGAGCAGCCTCCCTCGGGTCAGTGTGCCGAAATTTCGCTTGCTTTCTCAGCGCGAGCAGGCCAGGAATTAGCGGGAACATTTTCGTCGGATGCATCAATCAGTTTCTACATTCTATCCCCGGCAGATTTTGATGCCATCAGAAATCCAAATTGCAGTCTTCCATCAAGCGCAAGACCACTTTACAGCCAAACGAACTCAGTCGGCCATGATAATCCATACCGCACCCTAGTCTTCCCGTCCAACGGAACTTATTACATCGTTTTCGTCCTCCTAAACAGCAGCCAGGCTGAGCTCGCCAGTGGTTTTGCAACTGTTGAAGTGAGCTTCCCAGCTTCCACAATTTTCATCACGACCGAAGCCTCTTACACGATAAGCTCATCTAGCATAATCGTAAGGACAACTCAAAGCACAACTGAAAGCGCGACGGTTGCGTCCACCGGCCCATCTTTCGGAACGTTCGGACTGATCGGATTGGTTGTTGCGGTGGGTCTGATAGCTTCAGTCATGGTGTTCATGAAGCGAGGAAAGTCACAGACAGGGCAGAAAGTGGTCCTGAAACAGGAGACTGTAAAGAAAGAAGTTAGGCCTGAAAGCCCGCAGCCGAAACCGGGCCCGGCGGGACAGAATATCTCCACAGGCTATCCCGAACTAGATACCATGTTGGCCGGAGGCCTTCCGCTCGGGCTTAGCATAGTTCTGACGGGCCCACCCTGCGATGAAAAAAACCTGATTCTCAGCCGTTTCTTGGAAACGAATCTGATATCCGGCCGCGAATGCATTTTCATTTCAACCTCACTTGACCGCGTTCGCGAAATGCTTTCGAAACACAAGAACCTCCATGTAATCCTCTGCAACCCGCAAGCTGAAACCATCGCTGCTCCCTATCCGGAAGTCGTCAAAATCAAAACCGTGGACAGCCTGATTCAGATCAATTTGGAATATGACGTCGCGGCGGGTGGTTTGAGTTCAGGAAAATCAGCAATTCTTTGCTTGGAGATCTTGGATGACGTGCTTCTTGAGCACCACGCGGCAACGAGGAGATGGCTCATGGACATTCTGGGGAGGGGCAAGGGAATTCAAATGACCTGCTTGGCGACGCTTAATCCGGCAATGCACTCCACACAGGAATTACAAGCCATTCTGGAAACATTCGACGGCCACATCGACCTGTACGAGGCCGCGGTCCAAGGGCGACCAAAACTAATCCAAGTCAGAAAGCTTGGGGGACGAACGTTCCTTGACAGCGAAGTACGCGTAGAGAAAGACCGAATATGAAAACTAACCAGCACACGCCCTTCGAAGCCGAGCAACCAATCTCAACTGTACATACCGCCTTTGTTATTGCAATATTGCAGATCTAATTCAAAAAAATACAGATCGAAATTTTTTTCGAGTTACACGGGCCCGAAAAGGATCCTTCGGTCATCACTGTTGTAAGAGTAGAATACTCTACTAAGTCGTAGCCTCTGATGCAATCCGTGCATCAGTAGATGACGTAAGCTTTGCTGTACCTGAATGCGTTGTGAGAAATACGATCTTGTCGGTACCATCGCGACGGCGCACAACGTGCTTCCTTGATTCCAACTTACCCAACAATCTGCTCATGGCCCATCCATCGACATCAAATTGGCTAATGAGCTCACTTTGTTTTTGTGGACCGTTTTCCTGCAAATACATTATTACTTGGACGGCTAACGTCCTGAGTTCACTATGTTTTGGAAAGAGCCCATGGAACTCCAATTCCATGTCTTCAGCCAATCTATCTAACGGAACTGACTTCTTGACAGTCTCCGTATCAATTTCCTGAGATCGGTCTGGCCTTTCCCAGAAATCCAAGGTTAGCTGAATATATCTGAGAAATCTTCTGAAGATCCCTCGACTCATGCGCGCAAGCGTGAGAAGCGCGTCCTCGGAGAACGGGTAAGTTGTCTCGAATTCGAGCCGATAGGCGTCAACCATTTTTTCAGGATTCATGGGTCTGAGTTCAAACTGCCTCATCTTGTCCAGAAAATAGTGGTCTCGAAACATCTCCTTTTGGATAGCTACAACGATTGTTGCTGTGCTTCCTGCGCCAACGAGGTTGTTCCAAAACCAGTAAATGCCCTCGAAATCGCTATCCATCCGCCGTTTGTCTGTTTTCGAATAATCCGACGTGTCGATAAGAATGACGTGCGAGCTTAGAAGCGTCTTCAACCAAGTGTCACGTCGTAGCTTCTCAGTGGCAGCCTTCCCAATCATCCTCTCCGCCCATAGTATGCCAGAAATCCCCTTTTCAATCTGCATCAGTCTGTCGACAACGTATCGTTGAACGCCTTCCTGGAACTCGAGGAACCTATAGAAATCTGCCCCGTTCATCGTGTCGGAACAACTTTGAAGCTCCCCCAACAAAGCCGATAAGTATCGGGGAAGAAATTCGTCGGTCGCTTCATGAGTGAAGTTCAGAAGACTCGAAAAAAGTTCCTTCTCATTACGCCACTTGAAGATGACCCTCGACGAGTCCAATGAAAATGGTATGCCTGCAAAAAGCGCCTTAAGGGCGGTACTCTTCCCCACCCCTTGCTGCCCAACGAGACCAAACAACCCACGTCTACCCGAAGCGAATTCACGAGCCATGCTCTCCAGAACGTCGGGAACAACGTAGGAATAACGAAGAGAATCTGGATCGCGAGTTTCACCGGCAAGCTGACTAGCCCAGTATCGAATTCTATCCACAGGAACGAGCTTCCTCAAATCGACCGCCAAATTCCTCGGCGAACACTCAAGCACAGTCGAGAATATCACCGGAGTCTGAATAGTCAGTGAGATGAGTGAAAGTGCTCAGCAAACTTCTTGCGCTATATGAGACGGGAAACTTACTCTTCGGAAGTCTGAGGAGAGGAGCCGACATGACGACTAGCCATCCACACAGTACGCACCAAGCCACGAGACTACCCCGCCCTGCACAGCGCAATTGTAGGCTCGTAATTCAAGTACGCGAACCCGATCTTGCGAATACAAGAGATTGCCTGGTTCAAATTTGGCTGCCCGCACCACCATACCGGGGATATTACATAGGGCTCATTTTCTGATGGCCACGTGGAAAAGGCTTAGGGGACGTGGAAATCCACATGTAACCACGTTGTCAAGTTTGAGAAACCAATCAGATGCACGAGGGTTCGAGCAAGGGGGGCATAGTACCATAGAGTCCAGAAATGGCAACTGCGGTCAACCAGAGACAGTTTAGCGAATGCTGCTGAGAAAGAACTAACGCAGTTATTGACTTACCCATCCCGGCTTGCACAGCAGGGTCGCTTTTCGTTATCTTATCAAGATCGACGTGAACCCACATGTTACGGTAGTCAGTTCTGATCTTGTTCAACACACACGCTATCTGCGAAGTGATCACATTCTTAGAACCTGAGTAGCTGATTGACTCCTCCCACTTCATTCCTTTCGCTTTATTCTTGCCCATTCCATGATCTAGGCAATAGAATCTATGTGCAGGTTCCGCACAAGTTCCACTGACGATGGCCGCGGAAGCAAACATTCCACTAAAGTAAGCCTGAGTCACCTGGTCCCAGAGTTCATCTACAACGACATCAATTGATGGACCAAGCTTGAGGCCCTTGATGTTGGACTCCGCCTGGCTAGGGTTTACCTGAGAAACGAGTTGTGTCGAATCCGTTCATCTCGTCTTGTTAGAGAGCCAGCTACTTAATACTAGGCCGCGGGAAATTTCACGCGTCTGAAGCATTCCACAACGATAAAGGAGAAAGCGATATGGAGAGCAAAGAAATAGTTCCCAAGTCATATCATTTCACAGATCCAACTCAAGAATGGATCTACAAGAAACTGCTACTTCTAGTAGGCCCTGGTCCAGCCTTATTCTATCAAGATGCTTGTTCCATCATGGCAGAGTCTATTGCTCTTCAATCAACAACCCACTTAGTGGGGCATCTCCTTCGCGAGATCGAGAGTGCGCTCCGGGATGTGTTGGAGCCGATAGTGGTACATATCACTCCTGCGCACGATAAAGACGAATCTGCCAAACACAAGGCCGAGATACTCGCAATTCTTAGCTACTTGGACATACCGGACTCTGATCCCATCGCAGTTGCGTGGATGAAGCTAGCCGGTAGAGGATCAGACTATGCTCTTCACGCGCGAGCCCATCGCAGAGATCTCTCAGCACCGCGTCCGATTGATCAGGACTTTGTTCGCTTTTGGGATGATACTCAGATGATCCTAAAAATTGTACTCGACAAATTTGAGACGCATTATGCGTCCGTATTTGACATCCTAGACAAGACACTCGTTACGAGTAGTCCGAGTATTGCTGACATAAAACAACTCCGAGCGCATGTACCCAATAACATGGTCACATGGAGCTACTTTTTCGGCAGACTTCAAAGCACAAAATGGCTGAGTCAGCTGAAACTGGCAGGATTCTTTGATGCTCCGCCTGATCCTCAACTTGATGACGAAAAGAAAACGATCAGGATGATACTATGGCCTCAGTCACAATATTTGGCCAGGATAGCATCAGAGAGCCCAGTTGAGGTTGTTAAAATTATCCTCGATATACCAGAAACAGAGAATCTCTTTGTTCATTCTGACCTTGTTGACGCAGCTCTAGCGATGCCACCGGTCCTCGCAGCAGAATGGGCAAAGAAGGAAATAGACTGGATCGAGAAGCGCGATAGGATCAACTTCCTGTTACCACAGAAGCTAGGCGAGTTGATCGGACATCTGGCAAGAGGCAAACAAGCCGATGCAGCCCTTGAGCTAACCAGATCTTTGCTAGGCACATTCTCCTCGGAGGATGAGAGAAAAGGTATTTCTCCGTTGGAGCCACAAGCTCGACTTGATACATGGCATTACGCGCAAATCCTCCAGACGGCAGTTTTGGACCTTATAGCAGCAGCGGGAGAAAAAGCGCTCGTCCTGTTCTGCGAGCTCCTCGAATCGGCAATTCAGACGTATGTAAAAAGTAGCGGTCCTGAGGATTACTCCTATCTGTGGAGGCCAGCGGTCGAAGACAGTGAACAGAACCTTCTCTCAGATCCGAAGGAATTGTTGGTGTCCGCTGTTCGCGATTCAGCATTTCAGATTATCAAAATGGACTTGATACGCCTGCCGGCGATTGTAGGTCAATTAGAGAAACGAAAATGGCTGATTTTCCAACGCATAGCTCTTCACCTATTGCGGACATTTCCATCTGGCTATGATACTCTGATCGCAGAGTGGCTCGCAGATCAACTCAAGTTCGGTAACCTTGGCCTTTGGCATGAATACTCGCTACTTGCCCAAGATCATTTTGGTGACCTGTCCCTTGAGGACCAAGACAAGATCCTCAAATGGATTGGCGATGGCCCTGATGTCAAGAAATTCAATGCTATGGAAGGAAACCGCACAGGCAAGGCTCCATCTAAAGAAGAGATCGAGCATTATGTGAAGCGTTGGCGGTTGACATATTTAGCATCCATTCATAGTTCATTGCCAGAAAAGTGGATAACTCGTTACGATGAATTGAAGAAGGAGCTAGGCGAACCAGAACATCCGGAATTCTTGATATACAGTGGTGGGGGTTTCGGCCCTACAAGTCCAAAGAACGCCCAAGAATTGCAGTTGATGAGTGCCGCGGAAATCGTGAGTTTTTTGAAGACTTGGCATCCTAATGGCGGATTTCTTGCATCTTCTCCAGAGGGCCTTGGACGTGTATTGTCTGGAATTGTGTCTTCAAATCCAGCCCGTTTCGCGGAGGTAACTAACCTATTCCGAGAGATTGAACCAACCTACGTTCGGGCTTTACTCACAGGTCTCCGTGAAGCGGTTAAGCAGAAGCATTCCTTTGCTTGGGCTACAATTCTTGAGCTTTGCCAATGGGTAATGGAACAACCTCGCACCATTACGGATCGAAAGGATAATTTCGAGTCCGACATGGGTTGGGTATGGACGAGGAAGACTATCGCCGATCTGCTCTCCGCAGGTTTTGAAACTGGTCCCGGCGAGCTACCATATGATCTTCGGAACAAAGCGTGGAACGTGCTTGAGCGGATTACTGAAGACCCTGATCCCACTCCGGAACAAGAAAAGGCGAACTATGATACTCCGAATATGAATCCTTCTGAACTATCCATAAACTCAGTTCGCGGAGAAGCAATTCATGCGGTTGTACGCTACGCACTTTGGGTGAGACTACATCTGGAAAAGGAAACAGATAGCGAGCAACGTGTTGCACACGGATTTGATGAAATGCCTGAAGCACGAGCAGTTCTAGACGCGCATCTCGATCCCGCGCGCGAATCTGCTTTAGCAATAAGGGCCATTTATGGGCAATGGTTCCCATGGTTGCTTCTACTCGATAAACGGTGGGCCTTTTCCAAGGTTTCCTCGATTTTTACACATGAGGCCAATCTCCGAGATTTCCATGATGTTGCGTGGGAGGCGTACCTTGTCTATTGTCCTCCATACAACAACGTCGTGGATGTGCTTCATGAAGAATATGCGGAAGCCGTAGAGCGGCTTGGCGAGGCTGTATCCAAATGGCGCTACATCGGTGCCGACCCGAGGGAACGGTTAGCAGAACACCTAATGATACTATACTGGCGCGGAAAGTTAAACCTGACAGACGTCATTCTACGACGCTTCTTTGAAAGAGCCTCCGATAACACGCGCGGTCATGCCTTGTCCTTCGTTGGACGAGAGCTATCCAACGTCAAAGAGGAAATTCAAACTTCAACACTCGAAAGGCTGATGATGTTATGGGAACACAGACTTGAAACCTCTGAGTTGTCGAAAACAGGATCAATCAAAGTAAGGGAACTGGCGGCTTTCGGTTGGTGGTTCGCCTCGAACAAGTTCGATAACAAATGGGCACTGACCCAGTTATCGGCAATTCTAATGCGTGTAGATCAAGTGGAAGCTGAACATCAGGTCATCAAGCGCTTGGCATATCTCGTTCCAAAGTTTCCAGAGCAGGTGATCCAATGTCTTTCCCTAATGATCACAGAGAGCAAGGGATCCTTGCTCGTTCTTGCTTGGCGTGAGCAGGTGCGTTTAATTCTTGGCGCTGGCGCCAATAGTGAAAATCCCAAAGCACGTGAGAACGCTGTAATTCTGATCAATCGACTAACTGCGCTTGGACATTTGGAGTTCCGGGACTTGATAAACAAGACTAGCTGAAGCCTATGAAGACAGGTTATTACTATTTCGCGATAGAACCGCTGGTTGAAAAATATGAAGATGTGCCAGAAGTAAAACCGCTGATCTCAGTACCTGTTAAGACGAGGTCGAAAACATTCGAAGTCTCATTCTTTGCCTTGGGCAACCAACTGCACATGCTTAGGGTTGCAGTTCCGGACCTGGTCGAGGATAGGATTTCAGAAGATGACGCAAAGGTTGTTCAGACCCTAAAGGAACATGCTCTCTCAGTGTTACGCATAACGTACGACCATGGTGTCAGTATGTTTCCAATCCATTGGTGGAGCTTCGCTGAGGAAGGAAAGGAATACAGAGCGAGCATTTCGATACGGGAGCAAATACAGGAAACATTCCGCATCAATGCGAGAAACATACGGAACGTTTTCGTGAGTACCTTTCCGCTGAGATATCAGATTACGCTCATATCGGATTCGCAGGATAGGAGAGTCCCACTACAGTATCGATACCTGTCACTTTACAAGATACTCGAACTCGAGTTCAAGGTAGGTGGCAAATGGAATCGAATGGCTCTCAACGAATTCTTGTCTAGATTTGAGAAGGAGTTCCACAAACTTCACGACGAGAAATGCATGCTGGGGAATTATGTGCATCGCTTGCGAGACAAATGTGCTCACTTCAAGACTGGAAAGGGCATTATTGGCGTTACTCAGCTAAGGGGCAAAGATACCGAAGAGGTTACCAAATTCCTACCATTTATGACAGACATGTGCTCAACCCTTCTAAACGAGAAATACCAAGACAAAGGATTCTCTATCGTAAAAGCACAACAGTATTCCGAGTTCTTAGCGAGAGGGCAGGACGTACCCATTAACTAAACTTGCCAACCACGTGGTCATAGTCGGGATCTAGCGTTGCTGTAGATTTCCAGAGACCTTCCATTTCGAACTCTCTCTTTGAGATACCAGAATGTATTCCTCTGAGAAAGAATTTCCACATTTGATCTCTCTCACTCCGGGTGCGGGTCGATCCTTACACGTGGATTTCCACGTCCCCTAAGCCTTTTCCACGTGGCCATCAGAAAATGAGCCCTATGTAATATCCCCTGCACCACCATACCCATCTCCTCGCTTCGCTCGCCCTTGCTACGCTCTACCACTCGCTCCCAACCCCTCTCCCTCCCACACGTAGACAAAATCATGAAATCACACACTCAGGAAATAGCACACAAAGGCCTACGAACCATTGTCCAATTCGCTTTCGTAATCTCTGTAACCGGCACGTCTCTCGTCAAGTCGTTCCTTCAGTCTGTGCCGCGAGCGCCACTTGACATACGACTTGTCAATCCATCTGCGCGAGGCTTTGGGGAGTCCAGCTGCCAACTCCCTGTGGCTAAGGGCATTCATCGGCAACCACCAACTTGCTCCACTTCTCCCAACCAAACCATCCACAACACTTTCGGCTGCGCTGGCAAACCAATCTAAGGTGTGGATTCTAAGAAACGTCCTATACTGATAGGCCAATTGCCGCAGCTTCTTTTGTGCCATTGATGATAATTCATTTCGGCGCCCCATGAACAACAATCCGAACGGGTGCTCTATACCAGGCATCAGCTCTTCTGCATACTCCCTGTGGTCGTCAACCCAAGTATGCCAGTTTCTTATTTGACCGATAGCATGTGTCAAACGAGCGGACGGATCGCCTTCCCTATTGAAAAGGTGGAAATGCGGAGGTTCAATCTCTGCCAACGACCATTCAAGACCAAGGCTGCCTGCGTCAAACCAAACAAAATCAATCTCGTAATCGCTCCCAAGTCTCACTTTCGAATAGAGCGGAGAAGCGCCGCCTAAGCGAATGAATCCGTTGAAGAAGTAGCTATGAGAAGCCAAGAATGAGTGAATACTTTGCTCGCTTGCATTCGAGTCCAAAAGCTTGATGTACCTTTTGATGTCTTCCTTCACTTTCTGTCCAGTTAGCGCTCGCACTTTTGGATCGATGGTTTCATCGTCTGTATCCGTCATGATGTCCTCGGTCGACAATCTTAGACCTCCAAAGACGACATGCGGACTAGCTTCACAGCAGTAGCGTTATAGACCTTACACGAGCCGCGGCAATTGGCGTAGGTGCGTTCATGGTACTTGTCGGACTTGTGTTGGTTTCGGGAAAGATTCGCATTGGTGACATTACTTTCGATTAACCAAATACTCTTGAAATGATTACGGCGGCCACAAACACTTCTCCGACAAAAGCTCCGACATACAGTAATGTGAACACAGCATCGAGGAGCTGTAATGGCGCGACGATCCCGTACTTGAGGAATGTGAGAAGAAATCCGGAGGCTAGGAACATGAGCGCAACTCCCAACCCCAACTTCTCGGCCTTTTGTTGTACTCTGGTTAGCCCTGCCAAAGCGCCGAGGAGACCTGCAGAGGCGGCGAACAGGGTTATTCCCAAAGGAGATAGCTCAAGTAATGGGAGATTTGAATTTGTAGGCGTAAATGGCCTCGGAATCTGCAAAAACCAATTGAGGTTCCAATAGGTGAGCCAACACGCCAAGGCCGTCGCTGCCAGAATCAGTAGTGTCAACGTTGCGGGAATCTCAGTGCGCCAATTCTTCATGAGCTACCCCTCCGCCTAACTGCGATTCGCTCTGCCCTTTCATATAGATTCCAAGTATTCGGCAAAACCCTCGTAGCAGGTAGAGTCGTTTGTGTCGTTAGAAAGCGTGTTGTTGTGGGTAGGCTGGTGTGCACACACACGACGAAACTGTAGCACTAAATATGCCCAGGTTTCAAGATAGACAGCCGCGTTGAGGTGTTCTCGTGAGAATTGAGCCGCGACTTGAGTTACTGATACTGATTGCTGTTTTCTTTCTCATCCTTGTGCCTAATGTACGCGCTTTCACTTTCGAGCCTCAAGTAGGCGTTTGGGGGGACGATTCCTCAAGAGGAAATATGGGAGTGTCTGTCGAGATTCGAACCCATATCTACCCTACGAATCCGGGGGACTTCCAGTATTTCTGGGTTGGTGATAACCTGAACAATGGTGCGTTCATTCAGTTCGGCTACATTTACGAGCCGGGATATTATTGCTTGAATGGCCAGACGGTTGGCGGGAAGTTCACATGTCTAGGTGATTCCGATCACATTGGAGGGTCGGATGCGCGTTGGGAATGGCAGTATTGGCCCAATAGTAATGTTAATGACTTCTCTTATGGAAAAGGACCAGCAAACTCGGCCGGACTTGATGGGACATGGCACAAGTATTCAATTGAGCCGAACACTAGAGGAGGTTGGAGTTTCGTACTTGATGGTCGAGAGGTCTCGTACGTTACAAATGTGTGGACCCGATCCAAGGACGCAGCGTATTTTGTGGCGGAGAAGGGCAGCAATACGTACGCAACGCTTGGCCGATTAGGGCCAGTCGAATTTAGAAACCTAGCGTACCTCAAAGACGATGGCTGGCACTATGCAACAACGCTGTCTGCGCTGGTAGGGTGCGCTGTAAACACAAATTGCAACATCAATATCCCCTACGGCGTAATGTCGGAGGGCGCAGGTATTGTGATCGCAGGGAGCGGGATTCAGCGACCGAGCGACCTCGATTTGTTATGGACTGGGGTTGTTGGTGGCGTGACGTTGACTCTTGATCTGCCGAATAATGTTACTGTCAGAATAGATGACCAGTTTATGCGATCTGGTTATTCTCAGCTGTCTCTTTCACGAGGACCGCATACGATCGAGGTACCTCAAGATTCCGCCATCGATTCGAATAACAGGCTTAGGTTCGACCATTGGAGTGATGGGTCAGTTTCTTTGAATCGGACGTTTACGTTAAACTCTGACACAACACTCAAGGCAATCTATGTTACGCAACACTGGCTAACTATCAATTCAGTTGTGCCCATGAACGGTTCAGCGTGGTATGACGAAGAATCAACCGTATCTTTCTCGAAACCGACTTCAATCCTGATTCATGCTGACCTCGGAATCCTAGGTGGTCAGTGGACATTTGACGGATGGTACGAGGACGGAGTCTATTTAACGAGTTCAACCAGCAGTTCCATTGTTATGGATAGACCGCACACTTTGCAACTTCACTGGCATCAGAATTACGCAATTCCCCTTGCGATTGTGGCACTTCTGGCTCTGGTGGGTTTTGTTACGGCCTTGGTAGTCAAAAGAAGACGTGAGAAGTCAGAATAGCGAGGCGCGCCTAGAGTGTGTGTGTGCGCACCACTGATACCACAACAACACTTTCGCTCGCAACGGTGTTGGTGACCGTTTCCGTATCGGTTGTCATGACACTTCTTGGACATGTGCCCCCCATGTGTGACAAGCAGCTCTGTTAACCCTAACTGGTTCTCGATATTCTTCCGCCACTGAAATTCAAGCCGTAGATTCGCGTGCGCAAGAGGTTTTATTCTACTGAGACATCAAACTCAGTTCGGAATGTGCATAGGTTGAGAAGGACATTATACACTTTAGCCAGTTTCTTCCTTCTTTCATCAGTTCTTGCCTCGGCTGCGGCCCAAGGGTTCCCAATATCTGTGAATCTCGGTACTGCGCTTCCTATGCCAATTGGCCAGACCAACACTGTCGCGGTCACGGTTGAGGACATCGTGAACAGCACAGTACAGTTAACTTTCGTTGGGCTTCGGTTTGAATGGGATCTCCCAAACAATTTCTTCATTGGAGGGAACAGCGAGAAGGGGGCAGTTCTTGCGGCTGGGGAGCAAATCACGTATTCGATATCTGTTGTAGTTCCTGCCAACGTTACGCCCGGCACCCACAAGCTCAGTACCTACGTCACTTACCGTATGCTGAACCAGAAGAATTCGACAGGCGTCGAAGCTGGGTGGTGGGTGGCGGACATACAATTTGCCTACTCTCAAACTCAGCAAAGCCAAACTGCAACTGTGACTGGACCGCAACAAAGTTTCAACGCTGAAACCATTGGGGTATTAGTGGCTGTGGTTGCAATAGGGCTGTTCCTGGAACGTGGCCGAATCAAACGTCTCATTGGGAAATTCCGAGCGACAAGCCCCGCCCCAGCGCAACCTGAGGGCGAACCCCCTGTCGGCGAGAAACCTCCCGTAACTGAAAACCCCCCTGTAGTCGAGAAGAAAGAGGAAGATCTCTAGAACCCCGAACAAAGGACCCGAGGGCTTCCTCGCAATGAAGGGAATTCTAGGATTGAACAAAACAAAAACACTGTTACTTTCGTTCGCTGCGTTGTTGCTACTCTCGTCCCTCGGTCTAACCCTGCACCCTGTCATAGGACAAGAACAACAACAATTAGATTTGAGTTGGACATTCGATTACAGCCCGCTTGTCTCCGGGGTCGCCAATTCGCTTCACCTACGCATCCTCAACACAGCGCTTGCCCCAGTTCGAGTGTTATCAGTGGGCATCAGATTCCCGTGGATGAACGCTGATACCTATCTTTCAACAGGAAGCCCCCAAACCCTCGTGGATCTTCCCTCAGGTCAAGAAGTTAGGTACACGATTCCCTTTCAAATTCCCGTCGACGTGTTGACGGGAAGGTACTCGATGGATACGCTCCTGCAATACCAAATATTCCAGACTGCCCAATGGGCCGGGCCTGAATCAATCGCGTACGTACTTGATGTGGTCGTGTTTGGCCGAACAACATCATATTCATTTAGCTTCGATCCCTCTGACGGCCGCATTTATTCCGCCGTCGCACTCATCACCCTTGTTGGATGGTACTTGCCGAAGAAGTTGCGACACAAGGCGAAGGGTCAAGGATGCACCTCAGACTAAGAGACGCCCTTGCTTTAACGACTGTTACCTACCTTCTCTGCGTATCAGCCAAGATCCTTTACCCGCAATCCTACACCGACATCTTGTTCGTATACTACGCTTTCGTTGTTCCGACCAATAATGGTATTCCATATCACGACTATTCGGTGTTCACCGCATCCGCAGGGTATGTGTATTCTGCAATACCATCAATACTAATTTGGGTAAGCGGGCACGCTCCAAACGTTGAATCCTTCCTAGCCACAATGGCTTTTCTGACATACTTCTTCGTCATCGGCATCGTATACTTTCTTTACAGGATCTGTGCTGAGTTTCAGATTGATCGTGGGAGAATCATCGCATTCTTCGCTGTTACACCATCATTCCTGGTATTGTCCTTCTACAGTTGGGATATTACCGCAGCGTGTTGCGTAGTTGCGGCGCTATACTATGCCCTCAAAAAGAAGGCACGGCTTACCGGATTCTGGTTGGGTTTAGGATTTGCAGCGAAGGCTTTTCCTTTACTCCTCTTACCAGTATTCTTGAAAGAGGCACGAACGTGGTCCGATCGTTTCGAAATGTTATCTACAGCTGCCTTGGGTGTGATATTGCCCAGTCTGCCATTCATGATCATAGACTTTCATGGGTGGTTCTTTACAGCGCTCTATCCATCAGGCGGAACGAGATGGGGTGTCTATCTCGAGAACAGTATTTGGCTCGTGGTCAGTTACTACCAGACGGTCCCAGGCTGGTTAATCGCAGCAGCGACATGGTCTCTCATTCTATTGGCAATTCTCCACGTTACTTACTCTAGGTACTCTCTCATAATGAAATTGTGGCTCATCGAGGCAGCAACCATTCTCATTTTCCCGTCGTATCCCCCCCAGTTCAATGTTTGGCTGATCCCTCTGTTTGCTCTAAACCCTGTCTTTCCCCTCATCCCGTTCTTAGCGTTTGATTTTCTTAACACAGCGATCATTCTCTCTTGGTTCACTGTTGATCCATCCCAGGCATGGGGCCCGGTCTGGGACATGTTCTTGGCAAGAATAGTCATTTTGGTACTCTTGTTAATATGGGCTGCTCGAAGATCAATCAAGGATCAACCGTTCTCATTACACAATCTCATGTCACGAGAACCTCCTCCCCACGTAGAATGAGCGAAGAACTCGGTCGATTATCAATTTGACTTCTTTTGTTCAGACATTTGTTTCTTCTTACGTTATCAACGGAATCGGGAAGATCTGCAATTGACTCGGTTGCAAGCTATGTGCCGTAAGCGTAACGTTGAAGATTCAAATTCATTGGTTGCCTAAAGTTTTCGTCCATGCTACAGTTCGCGCGAGGCCGGTTTCAAGATCAACGATCGGTCGCCAACCGGTTGCCAGAATCTTTGAAACGTCAGGCACCCTCCTCTGTACGTCTTGGGCGAAACTGGGGAGTTGTTTGATCGCAAATTTTTCCTTCCTTTCGCAAAGTCTCCATATTATCCTGGCCAGTTCCAGAACAGACGTCTCGATTCCGCTTCCGATGTTGAAATCCGTATTGTTGAATCTCTCAGTGAGGTATATAATTGCGTCAGCGATGTCGTCCACGTACGTATAGCTTCTGGTTTGTGTACCGGATCCCAGAATTTCAAGCGGATGTTGTTCTGACATAATCTTCCGAATCAGATCAGGAATCACGTGAGCGTAGCCCACGTAATCTCCAGCCATTTCACCAGGACCATACGCGTTGAATGGTCTGATTATAAGGTAAATGATGCCATATTGCTCATGGTAAGTTCGTGCGATGTACTCTGCGACGAGTTTGGAGAAACCATACCCGCTCAATGGTGGTGCTGTGTTCTCTAAGGCTGACTCTGGAGTTGGAAACATTGTGGTCCTTTCAAAAACCATGGATGATGATAGGCACACAACCTTCGTGTCAGTATTTCTGGCCGCATCCCAAATATTGAAATTCATTATAGCGTTATCACGTAGGCTCTCTGCTGGCATCTTGTGAAAGTACCCTATTCCGCCTATTCTTGCAGCAAAGTGGAAACAAATATCCACATCCTCCATAGAAGTCTTCGCTGTCTCAAAGTTCAAAACGTTTCCCTTCGAGAACACTATTTTCTTGGAAACCTCTTCCAAGTTTCTAGCGAATCCTTTGGACATGTCGTCAACAACAAATACGTTTGCTCCCAGACTCACGAGTTTTCTCACCATTCTATGTCCAATGAACCCCGCACCTCCGGTAACTAGGATTCGTTTATCGGTCCACTTCATGCCTTACCAAACTTCATGTAAGTCGTCTTCTTGAAATCTGACTGACGAAACATGCCCCAAACGTCATAGATTATTCTAGCTCCTGATTCATCTATCGTAGGGGCCAGACACTCAAACTCTGGATGATTTGTCGCCAATATTACTGCGTCAGGCCTTGCCAAGGCCGCTCCCAACGTTTGAGTGCCCTTCACGTGAGGATCATGAATAACGACCTCTGCTCCATAAGCTCGCAATATGTCGACGAGTTTAGCCGAAGGCGATAATCTTATGTCATCGCTGCCCGCTTTAAACGCCAAACCTAGGACCGAGATTTTGAGTTTGTAAAGTGGTCCTAATGGACCGGACAAAGATTGAACAATATGCTGTGGCACGGCCTCGTTTAACTTCCACGCGGTAGAAACTATGCTGCTGAAAGTCGTACCGTTGTCGAGTAGGAACCCGTCTTTCCCAAGACACGGACCCCCCGCAAGTCCAGGTTTAGGTATTTTAGCTCGCCCATATCCCTCGTTTGCAATTCTCACAATTTCATGCGCGTCTTCCCCATACTTCTCGGCCCATATTGCAAACTCGTTCGCCAGTGCAAAATTTACGTAGCGGAAAACATTCGTGAACAACTTCGCCAACTCCGCACCAGTTGGAGTTGTTACAAGAATCTTCTTTGTCGGGTTGATCTTGCGAAATAGCTCTGCCGCTATTTCTGCGCTGGCATCATCTTCTGCTCCCACAATCTCAGGCAGTTCATAGAGCTCGCGGTGCGCTTGTCCCTCAAGAATTCGTTCCGGGCAAACGGCGAGGGCGAAATCGCGCCCAAGCTGAAGACCAGTCTCCTTCGTCAGCATTGGAAGCACTATTGACTTCATTGTGCCCGGCACAGAAGTTGATCTGAGCAAGATTGCTTTATGTCGCAGATCGACAAGCAAGAGTTCACGGATAGCCGAATAGAGTTGCGAATAGTCGAGCTGGTATTGATTTCCAGTAGGTGTTCCAACTGTTACTATTATGATGTCTGATTGCTTGAAGCTATCGCTAGTTGATGTTGAAGCCGTAAGCATCTTGTTTCTTACGATAAGATCAAGCCAACCTGCCATTGCTGGGTAATAAAACGGCATTTTCCCTTCCGCAATTGATGCAGTTCTTTGCTCGTCAACATCTACTGCGATTACTCTAATCCCTGAACGAGCAAGGACGATGCAAAGCGGGAGCCCCACACGGCCTGCGCCTATTACGCTCACTACTGCAGTTCCGTTCCGTATTCGTGCTGGAATTTCACTCAGCATTTTCATCACCAATGCCGCAATAGGTTACTAGTGTTTGATAAGTCTCTAATAACGCGATTGAACTGAGAGATGCGAATTTCTGCAGGAAGCCAAAAGGCAGCACAGACACTTGCCTCTGTTGTGATAGCGGTATGCAAGGGTTCACCACAGCGAACGCTTCGTGTAATCGATCACGCCTACTTCGGATGGAGCCGAGCAGAATTTAAAACGGAAGATTGAGATACAATTGATAATTCTGAACCTCAACTCCCGGAAGGTTTCGTGAGGGCGACCTAGCCTGGGCTTGGATGTACTCAAAACCGCAGCGGAAACGTCAGAAGGTAATTCTTGGCCGCGTTTCCATTCGTGACGATTACATCGGTCCTGAATTATGTTGGTGAATTGTAGGGACCTAGTGACTTAATTGGCCTGTTACATGGGACTGGGTGAAGGGAGAAGAATCCCATTTCCACGCAAATTGGTATGATGTATGGTCCATCGATGATTATGCGCTGCAGTCCATGGAACGGTGTCTCCTGCAAGATGCTCATTTCCAGAGGAAAACGTACAATCACTAAGCTTCTTAATTCCGAACCGGAATACGGCTGAAGCGATCATGCAGGGCCCCTCTCGGGATGGAAACGGCTCGGGATAGTGAGTGCCAGCCTCTGTAATTTCACGCTAGTCAGCAAACCTGTGAAATATTTGTTCCAGTAAATGATTGATGATAACACTTTAGCCTAAGTCCTAATCAGAGTCTGCCGGCGAGATGACTGGTTATCTTTCGGGTAGCATATGCTAGGCTCCCAGCTGCGATGATTTTACGAATGCGCCTAGGGTGAAGCAGTTCTCGAAGCAGTACGCTTGTATACCATTTCTTGAGAGCGGTTTTATGAAGTTCCTCAATTTCACCTGTCGAGAGTTGGGGGTAATTGAGAACCGAGAAGTTCCCGCCATCATACATGGTCCAGTCTGTTGTGGTTAGCCATCCGTTTTCCTTGGCTTGCATATAGAATGGTGTTCCTGGGAATGGCGTGGCTATCGAGAACTGCACGCTGTCTGTATCCAAACTCTTCGCGAATTTTATTGTCCTGAGTATATCCTCTCTAGTCTCGCCCGGCAGCCCAATTATATATGTCGCGTGGGTCCATATACCTAATTTCTTACACCATTCAGCGAAGGTCTTGGTTCTCTGAGCATTGACAAAATGCTTCCGTATAGCGTTAAGTGTCGTTGCGTTAGCTGACTCGACGCCGAACTTCAAGCCTACGCAACCTGCAGTTGACATTTGTTTCAATGTTTCTTGATCCAACGTTATGTCTCCCATGCCTGCCCAAGGCAAATCAAGACCTCTCTTTCGAATCTCATCGCAGAATAGCCTCAGGCGCTGTCTATCTACTGCGAAGGTGTCATCATCAAAGTAGACCTGTCTAGCACCATACTTTTCCGACACGGCTACCATTTCATCAACAATGGAGGTAGGATGCCTCTTACTGTAATAGGACGTATCGCCATACATTACCCTGATAGGCATACAGAACGAACATTTGTAGGGGCAACCACGAGAAGTCAGCATCTGAACACATGGCTTCCCTGCGACTTCAAAATCATGATACCACTGCACCTTGAAGTCATCCCTGTCAGGGTAAGGTAACTGATCAAGATCAGCCAAAGTGGAATTATGTGCGTTCGAGCGGTTCGTGATCACTTGAGCCTCTCTGCGATATGCAATTGAATCAACCAAAACTGTTCCTTTGCCGTTCTGCTGCTCGAATCGGACGAAATCCCGGAAACTTTGCTCATACTCCCCGAGCATGCAGTAGTCGATGTAAGGATATTCCATCAGCACGTCGTTTGCCAGCGCCGTCACGTGTCCACCTGCTAGGACTATTTTGCAGCCTATGCGAGTTTTGATTTCGGATAGCAACTTCATTGTTGGCGGAAAACTCACGGTCGGGACATCTACCAGAAGGATGTCAGGAGAAAAAGCAGAAACCGACTGGATGAATTCTGAGGCATCTAGATCCATGGCGCACGCGTCAAGTCCGACGACCTCATTGGTCGGATCTTGCTTGAGGAGCGAGGTTGCGTAACCTAGACCGAAGGGGTAGGGCTGATAATGTTCTTTTACGTGCTTTGGAATGAAGAGGCTAAAGCTCCATCTGCTTCCGGACTGAATGAAGTGCCTTTTGGGATCATCCATGTAAGCAGGCGGATTCGCTAACATTACTCGCATGGGATTTTCCTAGCGTGTGCCTTGTTCGCTGCCATAAATAGTCCATACGGTATAAGAGTGTTGGCGGAGTCCAGCGGATAATGTATTGCGGAACCCCAGGACTTTGTTCCTATCCTTTCGCCTTTCGCGATTCAATGCATCTGTGACTGACATGAATGTGACTGAAAATCTAAAGGGACTACTTAGGATCAAGTGCAACCATTAATCGATCTAAAAGGGTGGCTACGTTGATTAGGGCCTGATAATGATGAGGGTCCTTATCGCGTCTAACGAGCTTTATCCTATTACCGGTGGCGCAGTGGGAACGCTTTACATTGGACGAAAATTCTCTGAAAGAGGACATGAAGTCACTCTGACGGGTCCCCTCCACTCTGAGAGAAGCAAAGCCGAAAGAGAGCTTGGTTTCAAGGTGATCCCGTTTAATCTACCTTTCCAGGTCTCGAAATTTGTTCCAATTAGGGGACCACGGTATCTCGCATATGCTTTCAGTTTCATTCCCCATTTCCTTAAGCTCGCTCCATTCTTCGACTTCATTCTGATAAGAAATTGTCTAGTGGGGTTGTCGGGAAGTTTCGCTAGTATTATCCGAAGGTCGGGCTGCATGGCGATCAGCCTCTCGGATTTGCTTGCGGGGTTCCTAAAAGAGGACCCTTTCTACCCGAAGTTCTTAAGCGATATTTTGCTCCTCGCCGAGAAGCAGATTCCGAAGTCTTTTCCGCTTGTTTTTGTTGTAAGCCCCTTGATGAAGAGAGAGTTGACGCGAGCAGGTGTTCCTGCTCAAGTCATTGAGGTAACTTTTGACGGAGTAGATGTCAACAGGTTTGACCCTAACATTGAACCGGCGGTCGTCTTTGATAAGCCAACCGTGATTTCGTTTGGTTCGCTTGATTGGCATCACGGTGCGCATTTGCTGATTGATATTGTCAAGGAGGTACAGAAGCGTCAAGACGTTCAATTCATGATCGTCGGCGGCGGACCCGCGTATCCGTACCTCGCGAGGAAACTAAAAGGTCAACCTTATGTTCTAATGACCAATTTTGTCCCGTACGGGAGCCTTCCAAGCTACATCGCTTCATCTGATTTGGGAATAATTCCTTATCCCAAAAACTACTCACTCGATTTAGTCCTCACACTGAAACTCCTTGAGACTCTATCTATGGCACGACCCGTAGTCTGTTCAAACCTGGCTAGTGTGAAAGAGGTTTTCGGCGGATATGAATTTCTGAAAATCGGTGAAGACTTGAAAACCTTTGCTGATCGAATTCTTGAAATCATTAATCTCCCAAGAAGTGAAAGGAAAAGGATAGGACTGAGAGGAAGGGAACTCGTAACGGACAAATTCTCTTGGGATGTTGTGACCACTGCGATGGTAACGAAATGCGAGAAATTGTTCTTGGAGTCTAACAGAACAGGATAGGACCCCCTAAACGACTTTGATGCTCACACTTCAGGCCTCTTGGTAAACTACACGACTCGACTTCCCTCAAGAAAACGCTTTACTCTCGATCAACGCAGGCTCTAAATAATCGCATGCCATTCGACTGCTCCTCAGATTTCTACTACCTCGTTTGGTTTAGCGTCAGGCTTGAGAATCCAGTCGTGACCTCGATGACATTACCTTGCTTCCGTCGAGTTCCTTGAGCCTTCGCGTAATATCTTCAAGGAAGCCATCGTTATCATACATGAGCTGGCCATCGTAGGTCATATCTAACAAGATTGGGAGATCTGTCCTCTTCAGGAGTAAGAAAGTTGATGGCCGAGTTACGACGGGATCTGTTTGAAGGGAAAATACCAAGCGAAACCAACTAACACGAGTAGAACGTAAACGACTACGACAGCTCTTGGAATATGCTTGTTGCTAAACATTAGAGCGATGCCGCCCGCCACAGCAGGCACTGTATTCTGGAAATAGAAGATGTACGAGATTCTGTGGCCGATGTATGAAAGCGGGAAGAAGGGGAAGTATGTGGCCGCGAACCAGCAGAGCAGGAAGAGCGCGAGCTGGCTGTTTCGTTGGTCGTAGCGGTAGAGCGCATATGCCATGGCTGGAATGGTCAGGTAGATGATGAATGGGTTCATGGCCCCCCAGAAAGATATGGTTTGGTAGGTGACGCCCCCCGAGGTCACGCTTACTCCGAGGTATTGAATCGGGACCTGGTTGAGGAGCCAATCAAGCGGCTGACTCTCAATACCCGTCGGCACTGGTCGAACTAGCGCAAGCGTATACGTGTAAATGAAGCGAATGTGTTCAAAGGGGTTACTCCCACTCACGAAACGATCTAGAGCAAACAGGAGTACAAATCCTGTTGCGGCATAATAGAAACCAAAGGGCAGCAACCATTTCAGCTTCGGGACAAGTACAGACCTCCACTTCTTCACTAATTCACTCGGCCGCACATCCCTAAGCAAGTGAAAGATTGCGATCGCAAGAAAACCGTAGAATCCCCCTATTTTAGTAAGGGTGCTTAGCGCGAGGGCTACCGCAGAGAGTTTAGTGCGATCCCAGAAGTACAGATAGAAACCCAGCAGCATGAATGCCAAGGTGAAAATGTCGAGGATGGCAACTCTACTATCAACGAAAATTAGGTTATCGAAGCTGAACAGAAAAGTAGCCAGGAAAGAGTATTTGCCATTCTTCGAAATCCTCTTCATCAGGAGGTAGAATAGAAGAATCGAAAGTGACCCCATAATTACGCTCGGGAGGCGCCAACCCCAAGCGTTGTCGCCGAGTATTCGCATCGAGGCTGCGATAATCAACTTAGCTAGCGGCGGATGTTCCTGGTTCGGATCTGTACCGGGGAGTGCGTTAGGGTACGGTATCCTCGATGGGTCCGGTCCTTGAGGCCATCCCAACAGGTTCCTTGCCACGTTCACATAATAGTACTCGTCAAAGATCAGTGTCCCACCAGTGCCATACCCACCTGGAATGTCAAGCCACACGACTCTCAAGGCGACTGAGACAAGTAGCAAAACGAGAAAGTATCTGTCCCATTTGTACCCCAAGCTCAAGTCGAAGAACTTTCCTTTTGTCTTTGATTTCTCTGTCCCGGTGGTTTCTTGCGAAGTTTCCATAATTGATCCGCATTTTCTTTTGTCAAACTAAGTAATGTCTCGAATCACGGTTTACACTCTATTTATGACATTCGGGTGTAATGGCATCTTGCATGAAGCTCCAGAAACAGTCGGAACAACTAGAGAGAGAAACGATTAGGTCTGGTGCACTAGCGGGAGAAAGTGGTCAGCCTTCCTCATATGAAAGCAGCTATTCTTTTGCCCATCCCATAATCTTGTTTATGATTATTTCTTCGATTGCCGCACGAAAGAATGACTACGATAAGGGTGGCACCTCAAGCCTCAGGTCCCTGTTTGACGGCCTACCTATGAAAACTGCCAGCAAAGGAATTGTTGTCGTTACACCTGGCGGTAGGAGAAGTTTCGGATTCGTGTCGATATCTCCGGAAACTTGGTTATTATCAAGTCTAGGAGAGGAAAAGGCCTAATTGCAGGGACACACACAACCATCCACTCCGGCCAGTTCAAGCTGAGTAACCGTGCAGACCAGCTCTAACGAGAAACAAGAGCGTACTGTTAACAACAATGCTGCACGGTATGCTATGTACGCTGCGATAGTTGTCGCAGTTATTCTGGTCGCGGTGTACCTGAACCCTGTTCCTGCGGCATACTCTCAAGATTGCACGGCAATAATTGCTGCCACTACGACGGATACTGTAAGCAACACCTACGTGTTCACTTTCACTGTGAATCCTTGCGAAACCACAACTCAGACAACTACTGAAACCACAACTCAGACAACTGGTGAAACCGCAACTACGACTGCTTCCACTGAGACGGTTACGGCTACTGCGACTGCGTCTACTGCAACTGTGACCGCGACGGAGACAGCTTCCACCGCAACAGTTACAGCTACTGAGACTGCTTCAACAGCAACGGTGACTGCAACAGAGACCGGCTCTACTCAAACGGTAACCGCTACTGAGACTGGTTCCACTCAGACGGTTACGTCTACTACGACTCCGACTACGACTGCGGCTACTGTCACGACGACGCCAACTCAGACTGCGTCTACTGTAACTACGACTCCAACTGAAACCGCTTCGACTGTGACGACGACTCCAACTACGACTGCTTCTACTCAGACTCTGACGGCTACTACCACTGGTTCCACTCGGACAGTCACCGCGACAACCATAGCTACAACGACGGTGACAACCATAGCTACAACGACGGTGACAGCACTTGTGCGCACAATTGTTGTGTCAACAAGTACAAGCTCCACGACTGTTACGACACTAGTAACACAGTCTGTGACTATTACTACTATTACTAATACGGCAACTCGCAGTGTGGTTGTTACCACTACGACGGTTTCTACCCAGTCCGTGACCGCGACAAAAACAATTGCAACTCAACAAGTCGTATTTACTACGATAGCAACAACTCGGTCTTTGACCGCAACTAACACTGTAACTCAGTCTGCAACTGTAACTAACACCGTGACTCAGTCTGCGACGTCGACTACGACTGGGTCCACGGCTACGGTGGCTTCGACTACTACGGCGTCTACTGAGACTGTGATTTCCACTACCACAGCTCCAACTGTGACGACGACGCCTACTCAAACTAAGTCTGCGACAATCACAAACACTGTTAGCGTTACCAATACTAAGACCGCTACGGCGACAATTACTAACACTAAAACTTCAACCCGATCCGCTACGACTACAAGTACCACAACCGCGACTGCGACCGCAACTAAGACTACAACTCAACCTGCAACCGTGACCAGTACTCAATCGGTTACGATAGTTGTCGCGGCTTCTACGGTTACGGTGACTCCAACTCATACTGCGGCTACCGTGACCACAACACCCATAACGACCGCCCCTACCGCAACTGTGACCAATACTAAGACTCAATCTGCAACTGTCACTAGCACTCTATCTGCAACCGTAACGAACACTAAGACTACATCTGCAACGGTTACAGTGTTAGTCATAGGTTCTACGATTACCCAGACTGCTTCGGCAACGGTCACGAATACCGCGACGCTGACCACAACGGCGTCTACCGAATCCGTCACATTGACTACGACCGCTTCGGAGACTGTTACTACGACTCCGGGTTCCACTGTAACAGTTACAGAAACCACCACGGTGACAACTAGCTAAACAACAACCGCTTGAAGCGGCGGATGCGCGCCTCTCCGTTTCCTCTTTGAAGATAGGGCTCGAGCTATCCAGAAATCCTCAAAGGCTCTACGTGCTTGGTGGGACAGGCTTAGAGAAAAAGTCATGCTAGCTCTGTGACTTTCTCTTGAATAATCTTCCAGGCTAACGCTGTGTCTTCCCGCGTGGTCTTCAGGTTGCGGATGGCAAATCGAATTCGGAATCTTCCTCTCAGCATAGCGTGATTTCTTGAACTGCGTTTGTGGCATGGTGAATGAATGTGACGTACTATGATGATCACTCCGACCGAGACTGCGTCCATAGTCACTACGACTACAACTGTAACAGCGGCTGCGACGATGATGAGCAGGGAGACTCATACTACCACTGAAACCGTTATAGTGAAAATCACGAGCACTTAACTGCTAAGTTCCTGTATCGCCCTCCTTTGAGGCGCTGCGTAGGTCTGGGATAGAAGAATTTTCGAGCCTGATTCAAGCTTAGGTTAACCCTCAAGTATCGGAAGAAGCCCGCCCTGGTTTGAACGCTCATTATCCCCCCGTTTTTCTCAATCTACCTCTAATATGCGGTCGTGGATCCGTTGCTGCGTTGCTGTATATTGGGGGAAGGATGCGCGCCTAGGCTAGATGCCTTCTTACATGGAACTCAGATAATGACTAAATGCAAGGACGCATACTAGCGTTCATTTACGCCAGTTCAGGCTGAGTAACCGTGCCAGAAAACACTGTCGAATCGCAACAAAGCGTTCCGGCTAGAGGTAATGCCGCACGGTACGTCGCGTACGCAGTTTTGGCGGTAGCGATCACAGCTTTCATTATCGGATTTCTTGCCACGCCAGGCTTCTCACAAGGGTTAGGGGTCAACGCTGTTGTAACGACCGTGACGCAAGCAACCACGGCAGTAACCACTGTGACTATTAGCACGACTCCGGCCACTACCGTAGTTTCTACGGTTAATACGCCGGTAACGACGCTAACTATTCCGGTGACCCTAGGCACCACAGTTACAACGATTATAACAGTAGTTTCTCAGCCCACTATTGTTTCCATCGTGGTTTCTCAGCCTGTTACTGTGCAGATCGTCGTATCGCAGCCCGTCACTCTGAGCACCATAATAACGGTAACCCCAGCTACCACAACTACGACTCAGCCGACCACGGTAGCAACGACGACGACCACAACTACGCAGACAACGCCAGAGACGACTTTTACGCCAACTACAACGGCTCCGACAACTACCGTTACGCCAACCGCAACCGTGTTTACAACAACTACGACGACACTTACAGCAACCGCGGTTCAACGCACGATCTCTGTGTCAACGAGTATGAGTGCTACGACTGTCACGGTTAGGGTAACTCAGTCTACGACTATTACTACTACCTTGCCTCGCACTGCAGTTGTCACGGTTTCAACTCAATCCGTGACAGTCCTAAGAACAGTTGCAACTCAGCAGGTGGTGTTTACGACAACGGCCGCAACTAAACCTGTGACTGTAACCAGCACTTCAACTATGACTCAATCTGCCACTCGCACTGTGAATGTAGCCACCATAACAATTGCCACAACTACGCAAACCCAAACACAAGTCGCAATAACCTTCACACTCACCACGGCTACTCAAACTCAAACTCAAACAGCCGCAACCGTGACCTATACGACAGTCACAAATGTCAGAACTCAAATTGTGGCTACGATCACGTACACTACCACTACTGTAACCGGAACTATCACTTACGTCACGACATAAGCAAAGGCTGAATATCCCCGAATTCTACGCGCCGCATAGCCAGAAGGTTTACTCTCATCATTCGGTACGCTCGAATCCTCTCGGTCGCGCTCCAGTCGAAGCGCAGTCTGCATACGAATATTCCCAAAGGAAACCATTAGCTGGTCCCTGTAAACGCTCGGTGGCACTGAATCCCTAAGGTTAGTAGTAGTTGTGTTGCACAAAACAACAGTTAAATAGAAAGCCTGACTCCATTCGAGGAGGAAGGAAGGGGCAATCCAACGCGGAGATCAGGAATGAGCGAATTCGGACGAATTTTCGGCCAGGGGATTGGTTTCGGGTCGATTCTGATTACTAGCTCTGCTGTTTCATCCTCTTTTCATCAACATTGCACTCTTAGGGAAGGGAAATTATACAAGATGGTGTCAGCAAGGCAAAGTAACCCATTACTTCCTTGCCTGAGTTTGTTTGGGTACGCTATTTCATTGAGGTTTACTAGGGGAAATTTGGATCGTTGACAAAGCGTAAGGCCAAATCATCTAGGAATCGTAAGGTCAACCCGCTATTCCTACTACTCCTGCTCGCTACGGCGTTTATTCTGGTCTTCTCAACGGTACAAATTCCCGTAAGCGCAGTACAGATTTCGCTGTCGCCCCCGAACGGCCCTATTGCGACTCCTGTCACAGTAAGTGGTAGCGCATTCTCAGCTCTTGATAATAGCTGTACTATAACAAGCGGTACGTCCGGGCTGATAGCTCCAGGTTATGGATGCTCCATAACGCTAGGATCGGGAACCGTAAGCGGCACATTCTCGGTGGGTCCAGGCATCGGGCCTGGGGGTTACACGGTTACTGTGACTGGCTTCGCCTCCGGCGTCCAGAAGGATTCTGCGTCCTCAACCTTCACTGTGCTTCAACCGACAATTACCTTAACGCCTCAGTCGGGTCCGACCGGTACAGTTGTAAACGTAAAGTCGGGGGGCGTTAAGTTCAGCGTAGGGGAAACGGGTTGTTCTATTACCAGCCTACCGGCGAGTTTGACGAATCCTCCGCCGTCAGCTTGTTCGGTTTCAAGCGGAACTGTAACTGGGCAATTTCAAGTGAATGGCGCCGCAACGCCGGGATCCTACGAAGTCGACGTTACGGGAACGTCTAGCGGCGCTATCGCTTCAGCTATCTTTACGGTCACGTCAGGGGCAACTGTAATCTCCGTCACTCCGACGGACGGCCCAATCCACACGCAGGTAAAACTACAAGGAAGTGGTTTTACTTCTATTGACACGAGTTGCCAAATCACCGCATCACTTGCAAATCTCATCGCGGCGAGCCCTGCACCAACTTGCAGCATGGGTTCTGGAAAAATGACCGGAACATTCTACGTTGGTGTCGCTGTAGTCGCTAACACTGGTGCCGTGATCACAGTTACCGGGACGCCTGGTGGCGACTCTGCTAGTGTGGCTTTCACTGTCGACGGAAGCCCGGTAATCGGCTTTACACCGCCATCTCCAGCGCCTACTGGCACGACAGTCGTGGTAGGCATAACCGGGGGTCAATTCAGTAGCGGTGACACAATTACTACACCTACGTGCACAATAAGCGCCAGCCCGGGCGGGCTCTTCAGTTCTTCTGCATGTGCCATAGGGTCAGGGGGCACCGTATTGAGTGGCACATTCTTCGTTGTCGCTAATGTCGCGTCGGGCAGCACATATACCGTAACGGTGAAGGGTACCCTAGGCGATTTCGCATCAGCGACTTTCACCGTTGCTCCTCCTCCATCTGGGGCCGCGATATACCTCAACCCCTCAGACGGCCCTGTAGGTACCGCGGTGACAGTTACGGGTACAGGGTTTCCAAGTCAAGATCCAACCTGCACTCTAACATCTTCCGCTCTCCTCTTCTCTTCTTCACCGACGCCTACCTGCAGCATTAGCTCAGGTAAGATCACTGCTTCATTCAAGGTTGCCACCGGCGCCACTCCATTGAATAATCCATTTACGGTTACGGTCACCAGCAGCAGCGGGGCGGCTGCCTCACAAAGTTTCATAGTTGACCCGACTCCGATATTATTGCTTACAGGTCCTACGTCCCCGGGTTCCACGGTGCTGGTTAGCCTTGGTAACCCCCCTGCATTTAGCAGCGGTGACTCTTCTTCCTGCACAATTTCCTCAAGTCCTGGTGGTCTTTTCAAGTCGTCCGCTTGCTTCCTATCGCAGGGCCCACCGCAAAGTTTGGCGGGTACTTTCTTTGTTGTCGCCAACGTCGCAACGGGCAGCACCTATATCATTACAGTTAAGGGTTCATTGGGTGACAGTGGTTCAAGTGCCAGTTTCACCGTGACGTCTACGACTGGGCCAATATTGGTTGTTACGCCATCAGATGGCCCAAGGGGGGCGAAGATCACCGTTCAAGGAACTGGCTTCTTAAGTATAGACACGAGTTGCATCATATCTTCAACTTCTGCGGGATCGACGCCCAATATTATCACCTCGCAAAGTTGCAGCGTATCAACAACCACCGGCGTAGTCAGCGGCTCATTCATAGTCCTCTCCGGCGCGGACCTGACAGGAAACCCATATACTATCACTGTAACTGGCAGTAGCGGCGACCTCGCGTCCTTTACACCTTTCACCGTCGACTCAACTCCAACTCTAGCGTTTTCGGTTGGGCCACCCGCCACTCCTGGCACAACTGTTCAAGTATCCATTGCGAATCCTCCTGCGCAATTCAGCAGTGGGGACACCTCCTGCTCGATCAGCTCTCTGTCTTCCGGTTTGTTCGCCAGTTCGGCTTGCCGTATAGGATCGGCGGGAACTGATTTGACGGGTACCTTCTTCATTGTAGCCAGCGTTCCCAGTGGGAGCAGCTACACGGTTGTTGTTACAGGCAATTTAGGTGACACCGCAACAGGGACCTTTTCCGTCACCGTTGGATTATCACTTACACTGACTCCCTCGTACGGTTCTCCGGGAGACAAGATTTCGATTGTAGCCAGGGGTCTGCTTGTGACCGACACGTCCTGCAGCATAACATCAAACAATGGCGCTAATGGTGCTCCTCTAATAACCTCTCCCGCATGTTCCATCAGCGCTGGAACCGGAACGGGAACGTTCATCGTGGGTCCAACCGCTACTGCTGATAGTACATGGACGGTAACTGTGACGGGCAACCCGGGGGGTGACTTAGTCCCCACAGGTTTCACAGTTGTCCCAACGATAACCATCACACCTACAAATGGCGTCGTCAGCACGCCCGTATCATTTACCGGATCCGGATTCGACAGCTCGACTGCAACGGCTTGCACTGTGTCAATCCTGCCAGTAGTCGCTTTTACAGCCCCCGGCCCCGGTTGCAATTTTGTTGTCCCGCCTCCTAACGGGAACGGCCAGGTCACTGGCACTTTCACGATTGCCCCAGGGGCGCCTGCAGGTACTTATGTTATCACTGTAACTGATAATTCCATTTTTGCTTTTGCAGCGTCGGCAAGTTTCACCCTTGGTACGCCAATTGCGCAGGTTACGATTTCACCGAATGTTGCTCTGCCGGGTACTACCGTTGGGGTCTCCGGTTTCGGGTTTAATGGAAATGATGCGAGCTGCACGATTTCCCCGATAGCCGGCGTCATAGCGAGTGCGCCATGTAATATCTCTGGAGGAACAGCAGGGGGGTCCGTGACCCTTTCCCCGACGGCGCCTGCAGGTACATACCTCATCACGGTTACTGGAAATCTTGGGGATTTTGCTTCGAACTATTTGGTGGTCATCCTTCTGACTGGGACTCTCACTTCGATAACGACAACATCCACAACAAGCATTACAAGCACAACTTACACAACCATGACAACCTCCACTTCTCAATCGCTTACATTCACAACTTTCACTTTCACAGGTATCTCGACGGCGGTCAGCTACGCCCTAACTACACAGACCTTTACGGGTGAGTCCACGGCCGCGATGATTTCGACGACCACGTCGATATTCACATCTGTTCAAGCCACCGTAACAACGGTAGCAACGACGACTAGCACGCTGGGTCAGGTGATTCGGCCTGTGTTTGGGTCAAACCAAACGGCTTATGACGTCGTGGGTTTGATTGCGGTGTTTATGCTGCTCGGGTCGATGGTTCTTAGGAGGTTAGTCTTTTGAGTAAGGCGAAGCAGGGAAGGCATCTGCACTCCGTAGTCCTGCAGCTGGCCGTAGTGATCGTATCCGTATTGGCTCTATCCGCGCTTGTCACTTCACCCGCGACTGGAGTTTTGGGGCCCTTCAGTCTTACTACGCCGCCTCCCACGACAACGTTTTCCACGAGTACGACTACTACTAGTACGTTTTTCACAACGTCGACATCGACTCCTGTGACATCCACTTCTTTCACATCGGTAACGTCTACAAGCACGTTCGTCTCGTCCAGCTCCTCGTTCACTTCCACGCAAACATTGACGAGTACTTCTTACAGTTCATCATCGGTCTACACGAATACTGTTACAACCCCCACAACGACCACTACGACAGCTATTCAACCCTTCACTACGACGGCAACATCATTCATCACGAGCACGGCTCTTCCTTCTGTTGGTTGCCCCGTGGCTTTCGCTACGTCTGGTACTCCCTTGGAGCCTTATGCGAATTTCCTTAGGGGCTTCCGTAACAATCAAATCCAGAACACAACAGCGGGGCGCATGTTCATGCAAACCTTCAATGGTTGGTATTACAGTTGGGCGCCTTCAGTCACTTATGCCGCAGCTAAGAACAGTTTATTCCTTGATGTGTTGCGGGTGGGCGTTTACCCACTCATCGGAATCCTATACGCAGCCTACTTCTCCTACGCCGTCGTATCGCCCATAAGCGCCGAGGCGGGTGTCCTAGCGGCGGGCGTGGTTGCGGCCTCGCTGATAGGCCTAGTCTACATAGCTCCGGTTGCGTACGTGAGTCTACGGCTGGTTCGGCGCCGAACAAAATTCCTGACGCTCGCGAAGGCACACTTACTCCCAGCCTACGGATGGGTCGCTGCTAGCGCCTTAATGATTGGCTTCGCATACGTGTCCGGGTCCGCATTGTTGATGGGTCTAGGAACGGCCAGTCTGACGCTATCAATGCTCAGCGTTGGAAGTTTTCTCGGTGCCCTAGCTTTGACTTCAGCTCAATTCCCAGTCGTAAACCTACATGCCAAGGCCTTCGCAGTCAGACGTATGGCTCGACCGCTACACTGAAGGATTAGGCAAAACCGTCTTTCTTTACCTGTTTCATCAAATGCTCTCGAGCCAGCTGGATACGCACGTACTCTTCCTCCAGCCCATTGTCGAGGGGTTGGAGTTGGTCTAGGTCCCAAATTGCTTCCGTAAGTTTTTGGATGATGATTCGAATTCGGTCGTTTCTACCCGTCATTTGACTATTGATTCCAACGGGACGTACGTGTCCGTGTCATGGACGGCTGGCATTTTGGCGATTCGGTTTTCGACGATGCTTGCTATACGTTGTGGGGGCGGGTTGATCATGCTCTTTTCGACTTCGAGCTCGGCGAGTACGTCCGCTTTCCCAAAGAGCAAGTAGACGCCGCGCACTTCTGGGACTTCGAGTAGTTTGCGCATCAGTTCTTGGGATTTGCCTGCGTCGCTGGAGACGAAGATGAAGCCTTTGGCGGTGGGGCGTTCGATGGCCTGCGTTGGGCGGAGTTCTGATTCGATTGGTATGATTGTTCTCGTGTCGATAACGTCTCCGGCCTTCCTGATCTTTTCGGTAACGAGTTCCACGACTTTTCGACGGGGGTCCAGTTCGGTTTCTGTGGATTCTAAGGCAACGAGGAGGTCGAATTTGCCTGTGATGAGGTGGATCTCTACGACTTCGGGCAGGTCCTTGAAGCGGTTCCGGACGTCTTTCTCCTTGCCCGGTTTCGTTTTCACTAGGAGGAAACTTCTCAAACCAATCACAAGCTGAGCCTTTTCACAGAGCTCTTGAGGCAGTGGCGTCATATAAGTTAGCCCGTACAGAAATTTGTTTTCAATATTCTTTCATCATATTAGCTTTGATTTTTCCTAGATTCTGAGTACCAGGGTTGTTCCATTCCCTTCATGGAAGAATGTTTGTGGACTCGTTGGTTTGCTCATTCGAGTTGTAAATCGGAGAAGTGATTGAGTCGGTAGTTAATCTATCCAATGAGCCACGGTCAGTTAAGTTTTCACACCTTAAAAGCAGACAAATTCGTCAGCCTCTTAGTGAATTAGGAGGGAGTCTATGGAGAGTGGGCCGGCCCCTAGTATTAGGAGGGCGAGTCCGAGCATTAGGTATGTTATGTCAATCTCGTAGGAGTTCTGTCCCATGTAAGGGGCCTTTATCTTCTTTCTCTTCAGGATAATTGCGCCCGCCATCTCCAACGCGATGAAGAACCCGACAATCGGTACAAGGAAACCTATGATTAAGGATAGGCCACCGAAGAACTCCAGAATGATGGCTAAGTAGGTTAAGACCGCTGGGACGCCGAGGCTCTTAGTCCATTGCAGGGTCTGCTGCCTACCCTTACCGATCTTAGGATAACCGTGTGCAATAAAATTGGCCCCCACCCAAATCCTCAACAATAATGCGAGCCAACCAGTGTACGGCAAGAGGAGCCATCCACTCAACGCATCTAAACCTCCATGTTCTCGTAAAGGTTCGATGTAGTGTAGTGATGCGTGTGCGGCGATATGTACTTGGCGTTAGAAACGTGAGGAGGGTGCCACTGCTCTTGGTGGTTACTTCTTAATGTTTTGCAGTCCTTTCTGGAGGTCCGCTAATTCCATGACTGGTTCGAAGTCGAGCTTGCAGTTGAACATCATCCAGAGAGGTTCGGCGATGGTTGCTATCATATCCGCGCTTTGCAGGTTCACTATCATGTAGATCCCCCTCTCCCCATCTATGGAAGAGAAGTAGACTGCATCCGGTTTGATTTGGTTCAGAACGCCTTCGAGTTTCTTCGGAAAGCTAGGGTCTTGCAGCAGTTTGTTTCCGTATTCCGTTGGCATATGCAATCGAAGTAGGAATTTCATGGCGCATCTAGGCGGCGAATCTACGGCTCACGTTATTATGGGTTACGTCATTTCGCGTCGCCGTCTTTGTTTCTTCGGTTTCATGGTTGGAGAACAGGCCCACTGCTTAAAGCCGGTCGAGTTTGATTTTCTTCGCGGTTCGGGGTTCATGGTTGAAAGTTGTTCTTGGTGTTACTGGTGCGTCAGGCGTTGTTTATGGCGTAAGCCTCGCATCAGAATTAGCTAAGGCTGGAGCTGAGTTAACCATCATCGTATCGGACGCCGCGAAACAGGTTCTAGCAGCTGAGACACGGGACGGGTTGAAACGGTTGGAGGGCCACGGTAGGCTGCTAACGGAACATGACATCGACGCTGATATCTCCTCAGGGTCAGCGAAGACAGATGCGGTCGTCGTCTGCCCCTGCTCCATGAAGACCCTTGCCGCCATCGCCAACGGGTACGCGTACAACTTGATTTGCCGAACGGCGGACGTGGCGATTAAGGAACAGCGTAGGTTGGTTCTTGTTGTGCGGGAGATGCCGCTCAGTGCGATTCACTTGGAGAATATGCTGAAGCTTGCGAGGTTGGGCGCAGTGATTCTACCCGCCAGCCCCGGTTTCTACCATGAACCCAAAACAGTGAACGACATGGTGGGCCATGTGGTAGGGAAGGTGTTGGATGTGCTGGGCGTCGAGTCGGAGCTTTACAAGAGATGGGCGGGTTGAGCTTCAGAAAATGGGTTGAAAAGCTTAGGGCCAACGGGAAACTGACCGAAGCCAAGAAACCCCTCTCAAGCCACCTCGAAGCCGCAGCCTTCATCAAAGCCCTAGAACCGAAACCAACCCTACTCCACGTGCAGGACTGTGAAATTCCTGTTGCCGCGAACATTTGCGCCTCCCGCAGCCTCATAGCCGAATACCTGAACATTCAACCCAGCCAAATTGTTGCAAAGCTGCTCGCAGCCATTGAACATCCAACTAAGCCGCAACGGATCGACAACCCCTCTTGTTTCGAAGTTTCTGAAAAGCAGGTGGACTTGAACCGGTTACCGCTTCTCCTACACGCGGAGAAGGATGGGGGCAAGTACATCAGCTCGGCAGTTATTATCGCCCGCCACCCTGAACTCGGCCAGAACGTCAGCTTCCACCGCCTCATGCAGATTGGCAAAGATGAATTGGCGATAAGGATCGTTCCGCGGCACCTGCACACTTTTCTAGAGAAAAGCAAAGGCGACCTCCCGATTGCAATCTGCATTGGAAACGCGCCGAACGTTCTCTTGGCAGGAGCCTGCTCCGTCGAATTGGGGAGGGATGAACTTGAGATCGCAAATAGCCTCGAACCGTTACGGGTCGTCAAGTGCGCTGAAGCAAACTGTTACGTCCCAGCGGAAGCTGAATTCGTGCTCGTTGGGAGGATTACTGACAAGGTGCATGAGGAAGGCCCCTTCATCGACCTAACCGAAACCTACGACCTAGTTCGCTCACAACACGTCGTGAAAGTAGACCGCCTATACCACCGTGAACGGCCAATTTACCACGCACTAGTCCCCGGCGGCCTAGAACATAAGATGCTGATGGGCACGCCACGCGAACCCACAATCTACCGGGAGGTTTCCAAAGTATGTGACTGCGCCGATGTGTTCATCACGCCCGGGGGCGCGTCGTGGCTCCACGCGATTGTGAAGATACGGAAGAGGCGGGAGGATGATGGGCGGATGGCGATTGAGGCAGCCTTTCGAGGCCACGCCTCCCTGAAGCACGTGCTGATCGTTGATGAAGACATCGACCCCACCGACCCGATGGATTTAGAATGGGCCTTTGCAACACGTTTCCAGGGCGACCGCGGACTCGTAATCAAGGCTGGAGAAACAGGGTCGTCCCTAGACCCCTCAGCGGACCCAGAAACTAGGAGGACAACAAAGGTTGGTTTCGATGCGACGAAACCGCTTGAAGTGAAGGGCAAGAATTTCGAGAAAGCTAAGTTTCCTGAAGTGGATTGGAGAAAATTCACCTAGCGAGCCGGAAACACGATGCACCTAACCAACCAAGAGGAGAAGATGCTTGCGGGAGAGGCAGGGTTCGCGGTACAGAAGAGCATGCAGATCCTTACGGCGTTGGGCGAAATATTTGGCGCCGACAAGATGATTCCGATTTCCTCGGTGCAAGTCGCTGGCGTGTCATACTACAACCTCGGCGACGCAGGCCTAGAATACTTAGAAAATTTAGCCGGTAAAGGCGCGAAGGCTAGGGTGAAGACGACGTTGAACCCTGCTGGCATGGATTTGGAGAATTGGCGTGAACTCGGAATCGACGAGGAGTTCGCGGGGAAGCAAGAACGAGTGATCCGGGCTTTTATGAAAATGGGGGTAACCCCTTCTTGCACTTGCACCCCATACCTCGTTGGTAACGAGCCTGGCCGCGGGGACCACATTGCGTGGAGTGAATCTTCCGCTGTCACCTACGCCAACTCAATCCTCGGCGCATTGACGAATCGCGAAGGGGGACCGAGCGCGCTAGCCGCGGCGATTACTGGGCGGACGCCTTGCTACGGCATGCACATTGAAGAAAACCGCAAGCCCCAAGTCCACGTCAAAGTCGACGCCAAGTTGGCCGCCGTCCCAGATTTTGGAGCCCTCGGCTACGTCGTCGGGAAGAAGATTGGACCGAAGATTCCATTGTTCGAAGGAATCGAAGGCGCGCATGTTGAGCAACTCAAGAGTTTGTGCGCCTCTATAGCGACCTACGGTGGGACAGCCCTCTTCCACACCCACGACGCAACCTACCACCAAGAGGAAGCACCCACGGAAGTCCTCACAATCACGCGGGCCGACATCGAAGGAGCGCTTCGTGCACTGAATGATGAAACAGCGGAGGTTGACTTCGTCGCGCTCGGATGCCCCCACTGCACATTAGATGAGATCAAAACAATCGCAGGCCTCCTAGAGGGTAGGAAGGTGACAAGGGAGTTTTGGATTTGCACAGCCAGGCAGACCATGAAGGAAGCGGAGAAG